>Ga0307507_10001126_pt1 | contig 59266 bp, 17 predicted proteins | sample 7_EM_MG_FD_207223 | JGI IMG/M metagenome (GOLD analysis project Ga0307507, IMG submission 207223) | Populus trichocarpa ectomycorrhiza microbial communities from riparian zone in the Pacific Northwest, United States - 7_EM | ecosystem: Host-associated > Plants > Roots > Unclassified | place... | reverse complement strand
AGTATGGCGCGCGAGTTTGTATGAGAATTACATACAAATCGGCGCGAGGGACTAACAAATTTCCGAACCGTGTACCAGACGACAACAACATAAGATGATTAATCTGTTATATAAGCAGCTTATAATTAGCTGATCGTCTAGGACCGAGATAATACCAGACGACAACAACATAAGATGATTAATCTATTATGTAAGCAGCTTATAATTGGCTGATCGTCTGGGACCGAGATAAAATACGCCTTCAACGATAATACGCCCTTAACGATAATTCGAAATCTATATACTTACTTTAAAGCCCTATATTTTAACTACAACGCTGCAGCCTTTAATTATAACTAAGCTAAAGGATTCTAAATATTTGCAAGAATGTTTAAAAATCACCAAGCTGTGCCAAGAGCTGTAGAAATCGTCTGAAAAACCTAGCCTTATGTATAAGGCTATTGCCTAGGTGTACGGTAGGGAGCAGGTAAGCCGAGTATAAGTCACAGAAGAGTCAATGGAAGAGGACGATATGGTAAAGAGTAGGTATAGCAATACCCTGAGTATCCCATGCGCCGTTGAGAAAGGTGCTTCTTTTACCGAGCCAACCAGAGGCTCTAGATTCAATCGGGTCTTGACAAAATGAAATCGTGGATTAATCAATTAATTGTAACTTAGTATTATGGTAATAAAGCTTAGATTTTATATATAATTTGACTCCATTGTAGCTTAATTCGATCGAGGTGTTCCTGCTAGCAAGGCTATGCGCGAAGATGTGTATATTGCATAATAGGTTGTAGAGACGATTGTTAATGTTTTGGTATTCGCACACGGGCCACATTTGAAGGAGCACCTTAACGGCGCATGGGATAGAGACGAACCGATAAGGAGGGAAAGGGCTGTAGGCCTGAGGAGCTTATAAGGAGGTGCCAAGGGCTAGCCGAAGACTAGCCTTGGGAGCTCCTAAGAGCCCCTAGGCGTGCACCCAAGTAAGGGTCCAAAAGATCCCTTACATTATGGACCTCTCTGTTACCCATAATCTGCCGTACTAGCGGCTTCGAAGGGCTTATAAAGGAGGCGCAAATCGATGCACATGTCGCCAGCCTAATAGTAAGCTTAATACTGCCTAGGAGGCGGCCCTAAAGCAGTTTCTAGACCATATTAATAGTATTAGATTTGGTATACGCAAATCTATAGTGCGGGGCGCAGCGGACGCCATCTTGGCCCAAAATTATGCCCCTCTTTATGACGAAGAACCACCTACTATAGGCCTATATTAGCCGGCTCAATATCTTAAGTGTCACGGATTCCGACCGTACCACCGCCAAGGGCTCGCCCTAGGCTCGCCTTGGCACCCACAGTATATAGAGCCACGGTGCCTTCGCACCTCTTTGCACCTTCGTGCAACATCCTATTGTGTATATAGCCAATGCTACGACGTTCCTAGAGCCTCCTGACCGCGCTCCATAACATTAAGTAATTAATATATAATTGTACAAAAGCGAAGCTGATTAAGACTACCCTAAAAAAGGCCTAGAATCTAGGCTATATTTATAACTGGTTTAAAGGTCTTTGGCCCTACTATATAGAAAACAACATTAATCTAGATAATTTTTGGAACTTTAATAAATCTAAAGTATGCCTTGGTGTTGTAAGGAACCAGCTAGTTTAGACAGGAAGTAGATGCGATATATATATACCCTATTCAAATAGTAGGGAGCTAGTTACTTTAGTAGAGACTATATAATTAACTAGCGAAGTAATACCTCCAATAGTAATTATTTCCAGCCAGAATTTAATGGAGGATTAGTTTAATAACTTACCCCCTAGCTATCTATTAGCTCGATTAGAAACGGGCTATAGTAACAATAAATTAGCACTTAATTTTATCTATTACTTCCATAAGATAATAAAGGGCTTAATTTAAGACAGAAACCGCCTTCTTTTAATAGACAGCTATACTCTTATAACACCTTTAAGGTTGTTACGTATGTAAAGAAACACAATATCTACCTATATATATAACGAAGCCTTATAGCAGGAACTACGGTGGACTTGTTATTGGGCTAGGTGTATAGATATTAAACAAAGTCAATAATATAACGGTAATAAATAACAACTAGTGGAGTAGTTGCCTAATAGATTAACTCCAGTTATATTTTAAGATTTACTATAAGGAAAGGAACTATCTAGGTAGGGACTGTAGTCCTTTAAATATATATCCATACTCCTAAGAAATCCTCCTTATACATAAAGTACGTATTATATATATTATATGTACATTCCATTTGTATACTGCGTACTCTGTGTATAATATTATATAACTTGCTTACCATTCCTTATTATATGGTTTTATGGGCTCTATCCTAAACTATGCTTATATTAACTAACTAGCTTCCTCTAACTCCTTTCTAAGTAGTTATAACATTGTACTTAAAGCGTCCGTAATACTATCTCCCTCTTCTTTATCTTTGTCCTTAAAGATTCCTAATATCTCTAAGTTGTTTACTAGAGGTATAATATCTATCTAATTAATTTAGTTAATATTATTGCTTATTATACCTAAAGCTACTTCTTCCTTATAAGCACAACGCCGCGCTTAAACTATTGCTGCGATACTATCTCTTGGTAAAACAATGCCGTCTCTATATTCTCGTTATGCGAAAAAGGGGTTGGTTTATATTACACTAGCGAGTCCCTTATCTTAGCAACCTTCTTTATATTTAAAGTGCACTAAAGCAAACGTTTGGTTATTTTATAATGTTTACTCAGTTTCTAACACTAAATATACGTGTTCTATTACTCTTAACAACCTCTAAGTTTCTTAAGTAATTTATTTTAGGGTTTTATATTTAATCTGCCACTATAAAGCTTAATAGTAAACTGACTTAGGCTTTAGCTAATTTAGAGTGTTCTTATAAGGTAGAGCAGAGGGCCCTTAAAGCCCGCATTACTGCGTCTGCTTATCTGCTTTGTCTTAAAAAGGTACGTAAAAAGGTGCGTTCTAAGGAGTAAAAACTTGTAGAATAAGGTCTTTAGAAACTTAATAATAAAAGAACAGAAGTTCCTCCTATAGTAAGGGAAATAACTCTAAATACCTCGGCAGGTGCTCCTCCTAAGTCCCCCTTAGGTAGTTTATTCTTTAGCGATTTTTTATTATTACTGCTGCCTAACCCTTTCTCTTTTAATACTCCTGTACCTTTCCTATAGCATTCTTTAAGTTATTTAATAGCTCCTAGGTAGTCTTATTATAGCCTATCCACTTAACTTTATACTATATTTTACTATTAATGTCCTTATAACTAATTATCTTTAAAACCTCCTATTCGTCCTCTTCTTGACCTCTATACGTGTCTGCTTTATAGACTAGTGGCTTAATATTCCTATATACTAGCTCTAGTATTGCGATATGCTGTATAGGGTAGATCTTTATTTTCTCTAGTAAGTTAAGTCTATATATAACTTCTAAGATCTTTACTTTAACTATAAACAATCCTAGTCTAATTAGTCCAACTTCTTACTTAGTTATTAACTCTTAAAAATTTTGTATAGTAGCCACACTTTATCTCCCTCCTTAAGATCTGGTTCCTTAGATCTCTTAGAATTATAATGCCTTTTTATTCTTTCTTATACTAATTTAGCTGTTTCTCTAAGATATATATAAAGACTTATTAAGTTCTCCATTCTTTCTTTAGCTATGCTACTTGTTTTCTTTACTTAACGTAACAATAACAATATTCTTAGCTTATACCCGTAATTCGCCTTAAAAGGTAATATGCCTATCCCTTTCTATGGTATTATATTATATATAAACTATATAACTGGTAATAACAATGTAATGGTGCTAGAGCGCGTCACCTGCCAAATTCTGCCATGCTGCTGCCATATTCTGCCAACCTACGATTGGCTCGCTTACCGCTAGCGCCTTGGCGACTGCCCTTTTATATATATTTACTATGGTCCTAGCAACCCCTTTCTTTTCTTCTCCTTAGCTTAGTATCTTTATTAGATAGCAATCCACAAGCTTCGGTTTAGAGGCATTTGTGCGAGCTGTTACATTATACTAAGCTCTCCATACACTGCCTGGGAAGGCCTTAATAATATCCCCACATCTTAAAAGAAACTTCGTCTGCAATAACGCGTTAATATACTATACTTAGACACCAGAACAACTTTATACTGCCTAGAAAGGCCTTAATAATATCCCACTTTATAAGCCAGGCAGGACTGGACCTATACCCCTAGAATTAAAACCGAAGCGCATAAGACTAACAAACCCTAGGAAGCCAACAATGGCACCTAAAGTAAGCTTATCTAAAAGACCTGTCTCTACCTAAGAGAAACACGAGATCCAATTAGGATTAGAAATTGAAGATAATGATAATATTACAGATATACGTAAACAGATTCGCGCCCTTGCGGCCAATTAGAGGGTTGATTGTCTTTAAGCCTAAAGCATATAAGAGACTCTAAAGGAGATCCTAGAAAGCCTTGCTGCTTTATAAAGCAGCCCAGCCTCCCCTTTATAAAGCCTTAGTTATCCTATTCACTTAACTAAATATAATATACTAGGGAGTATAGATATAATAACGAAGTAATTAAAATCCATTAAGCTTCCTAACCCTTAACTACTATCTAATAGGATAGACCCTACCTTTAAGAACTAGAGGATCTAAATACAAGGAAAACTCTAAATTAACCACAACTATTTCCCCTCTAAAGAGGCTAAAATGCTCTACCTCTTTGGCCAAACTATAGGGGACGCCTAACGTCACCTTTAAGCTAAGTTTAAAGATAACTCTCCTGTCTAATTTATATCTATTAATAAGATGCTATAGCACCTAGCGGCTATCTATATTAACCCAAATAAAGTATAGGACGCTTAGTATAACTATAACCGCCTAATAATAAAGCTAAACTAACCCTTTGCCAAATTCCAGACTTAATTCTTACACCTTATAGGAGAAGGCTAGGTCCCCCTTAAAAACTATTAATTGGACCTTTATAACAAACTAACAATTAGGCTACAAGAAAAGATTGCTATAACTTTAAACAACCTACTAACCCACGAAAGACTTGTAGCTTATTACCTATTATTAAACTTAGAGCTAAAGCGGATTAATGCCCACCTGGATTAGTAGAAGCAACTCTATAGCAATTAAAGCTTACCCGCCACCCCTACGGAAGCTAGAGTAGGAAGACAAGCCACAACCGCTGCTATACCAAAAGCGGTCACAACTACGCACTGGCAAGCCTCGCCCAACTAGCTACGTACTACAACCTTAACTAGTACTCATCGCAATACCCTAATTAACCCTACCACAGCCACTTGCTACAACTGTAATAAGGAGGGTTACTTTACCTTATTTTGCCTAGAACTAAAGGATGTTAAGGAGATAGAGGAAGGAGAAACGTCTAACGAGTTAGGAAAAAAAGAACTCTAGGGAAAGACTCCCCCCTAGGGTATCCTATTAATCTTAAAGAGATTAATCTAAGTTAGTTAATAGGTAGAAAACACTTTATGGTTTTATATATAGTATCTTAAAATAGATATAGAGTTAATGTCGGAATATTAGTTATGTGACGTGGTTACGGGACCACGAAGCGAGACTAGCTAATCTGACCTTGGAGCAAACCCCTATTTCTAGATAACAATCAACTACCAACTTCAACACCGCATACGTACCACTACAAGTGATATTCGTGCATGTTAATAAAGTAAGTATACTAACACTAATCAGTAGACGTACAGATTAGGAAATACGCAATAGCAAAGCTCAAAACCACGCATTAGCTTAACTGCTAACGCGTTAAATCGCAGAGCTATCGCCCTATTTTAGTTAAAGGAGAAAACTATATTACCCTCAAAGCTCGAGACCACATATTAGCTTGCTAATGCGTTAGATCGCCTAGATAATTGTATCTTTACTTAGAGAGAGCTACGTTATCCTTAAAGCTTAAAACCACGCATTAGCTTAACTATTAACGCGTTAGATCACCTAGAGGACCCTTAAAGCTTAAAACCACGTATCAACTTAACTGTTGACGCGTTAGATCGCCTAGAGGACTATATCTTTGCTAAGAATTATCTACAGTGTCCAAGAACTATAGATTCGTTGATAGGACATATACATACCTTTACATCCTTACCTTAAACCTTAACTTCTTTAAACCGACGACTACCTTTATACCTACCCTTACACCTACCCTTATATACAAAAACACAACAATATAGAAATTAACTAAAAGGAAAGAATTACTAAATACAGCTACAGAATTAACTTAGAGACGGCTACGGATAACGACCTAACGGAGTATATAAAGACCAAGATGCACCTATACACATAATCCAACCTTACAGACTTTGTATTATAGACAGTATTTTAGGAAGACTTTAAGAACTTTATGCCAGAGACCTTTAAATAAGTACAATCTAATACTAGAATAGGAATCCGTTAATACCTAGTTAAGAGAGGAGTATATATTATTAAGTAAAATAAGAGATACTCCCTTAGCAAGGTGCTAACGGACGTTGCTAATAAAAAAGAGTTTTATAAATAGACGGATAAGGAGCTTATCACGGCCCTTGTAGAGGTAAAACTAATAATTATAACAACTCTGCAAGACTAACTTAATTCAACCTTAGACAAGCTTGCTATATCTCTAGCCCCACCACTAGCTACTCTACTAACTCCACCAGCTATTCCAGCTGCCGTACCACCAGCTACCTCGGTTGCTGCACCGCCAGCTACTCCAATTGCTACCCCCGCTACCCCTACTACCCCTCCTGGTCCTTAATCCTCCAATTACAACCAAATCCACGCTCTTATTAACCAACTGCTATGGCCAAAAGAGCAGCAGCTGTAGCAGCCACAGCAGTCGCAGCAGCTATATATATATATACACCACCTAAACTAGCCGTACCTAGTGTGGAGCAAGGACCTAGATATAGCAAAGAGGTAGCCATAATTGCAAAGATCTACACAGACGACCAAAAGTACAATAGAGTTAATAACAGCTTTAACTTTAAACTAACCATCTTCTATAATATCTATAAGAGATCTAGCTTACCACCAGAAGGCTACATAGTGGCATTCCCTAGCATGCTAAAAGGACTTGCTTAGGACTACTACTATAACAGCAACCTTAAGTTAAAACCTTTTACAGAAGCCTGCAACTATATACAACAGTTTTTTAAAGGGCTAGAATACTACCGCAAGAACCTTACAGAGTGAAACAGTATAACCCTCTAAGGAGTTATAGACGAGAACCCTAATAAGTCAATTTATTAGAACTTCTAACTGCTTATAGATAAACTGCTAAAGCAATATTATGGACTACACCCAGAATTTTATACAAACCGCATTCTTATAAATAAGTTGGTTACTGCTTACCAGGGAGTGCCAGTATACTATATCGCTGTCTCTAACCCTTTAAAAGACCTCTCTTAGTTAATTAGCAAGCTACAATCCTCCATTATTGCGTAGGAAAAAGAACATCCCTTATAGGCCTTAATAAGGTTATCTTACTAAGCCTTTTTTATGGATTAACGTTACTATTAAAATAACTAAAATCGAGACCGAAACACCAATTGCTACGGTAGCAATCGCCCCTATAGAACTAACGGTAGACTAAAGGCCAAGTACTACGTCTGTAAGAAGGAGGACTGCCGCTTATAGAAACACATAAAGGAGGAGTATAATCGGTCCAGAGATAACTATAAGAGACATTTTATTAATATTAAGGGCCGCAATAAGGGCAACTTTAACAACCACTTTAAATAATACATCGCCGCCTATAAAAGAGATAAAGAGAATAACTTAGACTTTAAAGCCTACACACATAACGCTAACGACTCTAGGAGCGATATCAGAAAACCTAATAATAGTTCTGCCTATATCACTACCTTTAGAACACTTACTATAGAAGAAGCAACCTCTATAAGCGTAGAGCTAGCCAATAAGGCTTATATACACCTACTTATGGCTTTAGAACTCACCACGGAGTCTACCACAGAACCTTATATAGAGACTAACCTATTTGCCTACAATACGGCCATAACCACAGCGCCATAATATACCTTAACGGTCTTTATAGGAATTATAATTAATATAGGTGCTTCGCATAAGTATATAGCTGGCTATAGCCAATTCCAAGCTTTATAGGCCGTAGATAAGTCTATAAACCTTAACATATTAACTAAGGGCCAAGTAACTATCCAATTCGGGATCGGAGCCTCTATATTTATCAGAACTATAGACGTCAATAGCCCTATAGGCAAGGTATAATTCCATATCATTAAAGCAGATACTTCTTTCCTACTTTGCCTAGTAGATATAAACAGACTCTATATTAAATACAATAATCTAAAGGACGTCATTATCACTCGCACTAAAAAGGTGCCAGTAGTTAGACAATTTGGCCACCCATTTCTTTTATAGAGCTTCTCCTTACAGTCTTATTTAGTTAAGTCTTTTAATATAAACCCTTGCTACTTAGCTAACATAGAACTACGACGTCTACACCGTTAATTTAGTCACCCGTTAGTTAATAGACTACAAAAGCTTCTCAATAAGGCTGGCCATGGCCATAACACTAATAGATCTACTATTAAAGAGCTAACTAGACTCTGCCACCACTGCCAGAAGCATAGCAGATCTCTAAGTAGATTTCGCTTTACCTTACAAGACAATGTTAATTTCAACTACAATATTATTATTAACATTATGTATATTAGCGGCTCCCCCCTACTATACGTAGTTAATAAAGCAACTTAATTTTAAGCTGGTAGATGGCTACGAGATATCAGCGCCAAGTATACTTGGGACGTTCTACAAATATGCTGGATTAATAGCTATTTAGGACCACTAGACTTAATCACTATAGACACTAGGAAGAACTTTATTAGTAAGGAGTTTAAGCACTACGCTGCTACCATAGGAGTAACTACAAAGTCAGTTCTAGTTAAATCACACAATTCCATTAAAATGGTAGAGCGCTACTATAGTCCGCTACAACAAGCCTACCAAATTATTACATCTAAAATCCCTAAAATTAGTAAGGAGATAGCCCTACAAATGGCTTTTAAAGCTATTAATAACACAGCTGGCCCAGAAGGCCTAGTCCCTACACTCCTAGTCTTTAAAGCCTACCCCTAAATAGTTAAATCGGATGCACTATTACCCTTAGTCACATAGCGAGCTGCGGCCATTAAGAAAGCAATAGTGGAAATCTAGAAGCTATAAGCTAAATAACAGATTACTAACGCTCTTAATACGCGAAATGGACAATAAACTAACGCTATTTACAGCCTCCTACCTAGTTCGCCTATTTTAGTCTAGAAAGAAGGCAATACTAGCTAAAGCGGTTATTGGGACGGGCTATATATGCTACTTGCCGTTAATAATAAGACCTATACCGTAAAGCTACTAAATGGGCCTACAACCTTCTGCTCTACGGTTGTAAAACCTTACCTACTAGACCTATAAGACTTAGTTAAACTATAAGAGTCTATTAAATTAGCTGAACTAGTACCTATACCAGCTAAACCTTAACTATTACCTAAAGCTAAACCACAGCTACCGCTAAAGCAAGGCAGAGGTCGCCCCCGCAAATACCCATTACTTATAGCTGTCGCAGACACAGCTGTTACGGACGCTATAATAGATATAGATACCTTTATGGGTGATATTGCAGACACAGCCGATATTACTATCTACTTATAGGACAATAATACCGCAGATATAGCTAATACTACTATTTACTTACAGAATAATGGTAACACCTAGTTTAGTGCTTCACAGCAAAAGAAGGTCACAGGCCTACTTAAGAAAGGCATCTTTAAGATTATTAAGCTACATAATATACCAAAGGGGGTTAGACTCTTTAATTTACAGTTTGTTAATAAGATTAAGAATAAGGGAACCAATAAAGCCTTTAAGAAATCACAACTTATTATACAGGCCTATAACAATTTAGAGAAAGAGCTAGTCCTTATTTAGTCACTAATAATTTAACAAGTTAGCCAGCGGCTAATTCTCTGTATTACTGCTATACTACTATAGACACAACTCTACCTCCAAGACATCTCATAAGCCTATATCTAGTCTACTACGAACCTAAACCATAAGTTCTACGTATAACCGCCACACAAGCTAAATAAATAACTGGGAATTGATATAGACTCCGTTCTAAAGGTTATAAAGCTACTTTACAGAGTACCTAAAGCTAGAAACCACTAGTTTAAGACCTACTATTCACACCACGTTAATTAGCTGCGAATGGACCAGTCTATATATAACCCTTGCTTACTTTACAGTAACAAACCTTTTAGAATTGTCAGCTTATAGACTAATAATACGCTGTTCCTTATAAATAATACTTTTACAGAGGCTAAACAAAGCGAACTATATAAGGCTAAATTTATAGCTAAGAAGTAAGAGTAACTAACCACTAATATACCAGTCAAGTTCAATAGAGGACTTATTTAATTGGCATAAGACGAGAGTATTACGCTAACGCAAAAGCGCCAGTGTGAGAACCTTAGTATGGTCAACACTACGCCGGTAGACAGCACTAGCTCTAGAGGAATTCCACGTGGCCTACTTACACTAAAGGACTAGTATATCGCTTAACGCGCCAGAGAAGCCTATATCGCCTTAGTCTATTAACTAGAGGCTTTATTTAACTTATCCTTTACTACCTAGGTAACTAATCCTAAAGAGGCAAACACAAAGGAGTTAAATAAGCGCCTAAATTAGCAGATTCAGAACTTATACAGAGGTCTTAAGTTTATTAAATTAGAGGCTAAAACCCTATAGCTCTTAGTCTTTATAGACGCTTCCTTTACTAACAATAAGGACCTCTCTTCACAAATTGGCTATATTATTATACTAGCTGATATAACTAAGAAGGCCAATATCATCTATTAGAGCTTAATTAAGTATAAAAGAGTCACTAGAAGCGTTCTAGCTTCTAAACTCTACAGAATAGCTTATAGCTTTAATATCGCCGTCGCCATTAAGTCTACGGTAGATAAGGTCCTATAGATTAACCTCCCGCTTATACTTTGCACCAATTCTAAGTCACTATATAACTATCTTGTATAACTTGGAACCACATAAGAGAAGCAATTAATAATTAATATAATATGCCTATAATAAGCCTATAAACGTTAGCAGATTATAAAGGTTAAATAAATTAATAGTAAAGCTAACCCTATAGATGCAATAACCAAGGGGAAGCCTTATGTCGCCCTATAGCGACTTATTAATACAAACCAAGTTGATATATAGGCTGTAGGTTAGGTAGAGCGTAAGGAGCAATAGAAGATGGTTTACAGGTCGTGACGGTGCTAGGGCACACCACCAACCATATTCTACGGACCCTAAATTCAACCAGCCAATTAGGATTTTCCATCCCCGGGATGGAAAATCACTATTAGCTCACTTACTACTAGCGCCTTAGCGGCCCTTACAATATATCAACCTACTACCCCTAATAATTCTTCTCCTTCTTTTCCTTAGCTTAGTGTCCCTATAATATAGTATTCTATAAGCTTTAGTTTAGAGGTATTGGTATAAGCCGTAATACTGGTTATGCAATTACGGACCTATAAGAGGAGCGTGGAAACTATTATGTATATGTTATAAATAGTCTAGAAATAGACTTAGCTTTAGAGTGTAGATTAGCCTTCTTCTTAAAGTTGCTCTAGTGTCGGAATATTAGTTATGTAACGTGGTTATAGGACCATGAAGTAAGACTAGCTAATCTGACCTTAGAGCAAACCCCTATTTCTAGACAACAATCAACTACCAACTTTAACACCGCATACGTACCACTACAAGTGATATTCGTGTATGTTGATAAAGCGAGTATACCGACAGTTAACTTAACTGCCCTTATTAATACTAGAGCAAATAGCTTTACCTTTATAAATACTATCTATATAATTAACATTGCTAAGTTTCTAAATATAAAAGCCACCCTACTAGAGAAGCCTGTCTAGGTAAAAGGCTATAACGGCCAAGCCAGTAAGCCGGTTACCCACGTCCTAAAGTTACATATCTCCCTTAATAGACGACGTTAATATAGTATCCCCTTCTACATCTTAGACCTAGGGTCCTACAATATAATCCTCAGCTAAAAATAGATGTCCTACTTTAATATTTGGCTAAATATATAATAAAGACAGTTTGTCTGGCCAGAGGATAGGCCAAAATTACCCTCCTTTATTAGAGAAATCTAAACCAACCGTAAGACACTAGCCGTAAAGTCTAACCCTACATACTAGTAGGATGTCTAGGCCTATAACCTAGCCTTTACCTAAAAAGACGCCTACCGCAAAGCTAGAAAGAACTCTATACTAACAAAGATACTCTCCCAAAGCGCTATATTTAAGGAGGACTCTATATATGGAAGCGGGATAGATAGTGATATAAACAACATCCAAATCGCGTAGATCTAACTGGTGTAGAAAAGAACGTACCAATAAGATATATAAGGGATAACCTCTAAAAGATGCAATAGGAGTTAAAAGGAGTAATAATAATACCAATACCCTAGAGGGCCCTAAGGTTACGCACGCCCCCAGTGTTATATAACCCCCCTATAGTAGACATTACCGTAATTAGCGCTATAGCGTTCCACTTTAATATATACCAAAAGGACAATAAGGTCTTTATAACAAGCCTATATAAGATTAACCGGATTATTAATAAGAGGGAAGAAAAGCTAATTAAGGAAACTAATAAGGAACTAGTTAAACGTCTCCTTTCTACTATCTATACCAAGTATAAGGACGCATTCTTAAGGGCGGCTTTAGACAAGTTACCCCCTTACTAGACATACAATTATAAGATTTAATTGGAAGCCAATAACTCGCTAGGCTATAGCCCCCTCTACTAACAATTAATGGACAAGCTAAAAGCAACTAAGCAGTATTTAATTAATAACCTTAATAAAGGGTTTATTAAGCCAAGTTAAGCCCCTTTTACTTCCCCTATCCTATCTATAAAAAAGCCTAATAGAGGCCTTCGTTTTTATATTAACTATTAGAAGCTAAATGCTATTACTTAAAAGGATTGGTATCCTATTTCTTTAATTAATGAAACCCTTGCACGTCTAAGCCGGGTAAAGATTTTTACTAAACTTAATATCCGCCAAGCTTTCTACTAAATTAGGATAAACCCTATATCTAAAGATTTAACAACATTCCGTACCCATTACGGGTCCTATAAATATAAAGTTCTTCCTTTTAGACTAATAAACGGACCGGCTACGTACTAAAGGTATATAAATGACGTTCTTTTTAATTACCTTAACAAATTCTACATAGCATACCTAGATGACATTCTTATATACTTAGACAACGAACTTAAGCACTAAGTTTATGTTAAGAAGGTCCTAGAGAGATTACAGAACGCGGGCTTACAAGTTAATATTAAGAAATATAAATTTAGGGTAAAACGTATAAAGTACCTCGGGTTTATAGTAAGTACAGATAGAATTAAAGTCAACCCTAAGAAGGTTAACGTAATCCGTAATTAGCAGCCCCCTTATACTATAAAGGGGATTTAGTCCTTCCTAGGTTTTTATAATTTCTACTGCCGATTTATCTATAACTACAGAGTTATGGCAACGCCTCTTATACAACTTACCCGGAAAGACACGCCTTTTATCTTTAATAACGACTATATAGAAGCCTTTAGAGAGTTAAAAGATCGGCTTATCTCTTCTCCAATCCTTTATTACTATAACCTAGACTTTAAATTAATACTAAAGACGGACGCTTCTAACGGAGTTATAGCGGGAATCCTATTATAGTTATATCCAGATGGTAAATAGTACCCTATTACCTTCTTTTTAAAAATAATGGACCTAGCTAAGTGTAACTACAAGGTACATAACAAAGAAATGCTAGCTATTATCTAATTATTATCCCAATGGCGCGTAGAGCTTAAAGGCATAAACTCCTGGATTAAGATATATATAGATTATAAAGCCCTAGAGTACTTTATAACTATAAAGCAGCTTACTAGACAATAAGCCCACTAGGCTAAAATACTCTCCAAATTCTTCTTTATAATTATATATTATTCTGGTAAGCAAAACACTAAAGCTAATATATTAACCCGAAGGGAATAAGATATAGGACCCTAGGATAAACTAAAGACCTAATACTAGACGCGCGCCCTCCTCTATCCCAAATAGCTTAACCCATAAATTCTTAAAGAACTAGACTCTAAACGGAATAAGCTAGCACCCTTAGAGGGAGCAGTCTTAGATAAACTAATAGGGCTAGTTAACCGTATCCTAACTATAAACTATACAGCTAACTCCCTAAAAGCCCTCCGCAACTAAGCCGTAAAGAAGGACCCTAATTTAAAAATAGAAGAAGGACTGCTTCTATACCAAGAACGGCTTATAGTTCTAGATGTTAATAACCTACGGATAGAGTTAATCCGCAAAGCCCACTGTTAAGTCTCTATGGTATACCCTAGTTGCAATAAGACCCACTAACTACTAGCGCCCCGTTACTACTGGCGAGGACTTCTATCTAATGTGGATTAATTTATTAGAAACTGCTACGCCTATAAACGCGCAAATGCCCCTAGGGATTAAACTCCTGGGTAGCTATAACCGCTGCCAGTTCTAGAACGCCCTTAGTAATATATTACCATAGACTTCAAGTTATTTCTAAAGGACGCCTACGGCCACGATGCAGCCTTTATAGTGGTTAACCAACTATATAAGCAATCCGTCTCCCTTCCTTATTTTAAGACCATAACTATAAAGGATATGGCCCGTCTCTACATTAACAACATCTATTAATTCTACAGCGCCCCTAAATTAATTATCTCTAACCGTAGCCCCTAGTTTATATCGGATTTCTAAAATAAACTCTGCCATATCCTTAGGATTAAAATTAAGCTCTCTACTATATTCTACCCTTAAACTGACGGCCAAACCAAGATTATAAACCAGTACCTTAACTAGCAAATATGGCCCTTTATAAACTACTATTAGGACAACTAGTTAGAATTACTACCTATAATAGACTACGCGCAGCTTACACTCCCCCACAACAGTATAGGGATGTCCCCATTTAAACTACTCTACGGGTATGCACCACAAACGTCCTTTAATTAGGATAGGCCTACTAAACCCGCTATGGCTCGCAAACGCCTTAGCCACAAAGAGGCCTAGGCATTTGCTAAGAGAATATATAGAGCCTAGGAGACTGCTAAAACAATTATAAGAAAGGCGTAAGAAAAAAAAGAGTCCAATATAAACTAATATTGTTGTAAGGAAGACTTCTAAGTAGGAGATAAGGTATAGGTGTTAACAAAGAACTAGAAAACCTAGAGGCCGAGCCGCAAGTTAGACCACTAAATAGCTAGCCTATATAAGACTCTTTAAAGGGTAGGACACTCTTTTAAGGTTAAGCTACTAAAGTTAATAAGGATCCACCCCATCTTCTCTCCAGACCAGCTACAAAAGGCTATAGATAATCTACTACCTAGACAGTATAACGACCCCCTACTACTAATCCAGATTACTAAGGACGAAGAATAGAAAGTTAAAGAAATCCTAGCAGTAAAAAAGGTCCATAATGTCTTAAAATACCATGCAAGCTGGGTAGGCCATAACAACGACCTAAAGTGGTACCCCACATCTAATTTTAAGTACTCCCCCTATAAGCTACGGGACTTCCACCTAGCCCACCCTAACCTCCCTAGACCACCACGTAAATTAGACAACTAGATTAAATGCTAGGAAGAAGGGTTAGATAATTACAACAATTTAGACGACAATAGGAAGCTCAGACAACGCCTAAGGGCAGGCTTTTTCAGGAGGGGGGGGTGATGTAACGGTGCTAGAGCGCGTTACCTGCCAAATTCTGCCATGCTGCTGCCATATTCTGCCAACCTACGATTGGATCGCTTACCGCTAGCGCCTTGGCGACTGCCCTTTTATATATGTTTACTATGGTCCTAGCGACCCCCTTCTTTTCTTCTCCTTAGCTTAGTATCTTCATTAGATAGCAATCCACAAGCTTCGGTTTAGAGGCATTTATACGAGCCGTTACAAACAATACCTAATTGTTCTATACATAATTAATATAATGCCTTAAATACTATTCCAATGTCTAGTTTAGTCTCTCCATTTAACCATCTGTTTGTGGATAATATGCTATTAACATTGCTGCTTAAACCCCCTATTTAGCTAAGAATACCTCCTAAAATACTACTATAAATCTTAGATCTCTATCTAATATAATCTTTATTGGTGCTCCATGTCTTACAAACACTTCTTTAATATAGATTCTAGCTATATCTTCTGCTGGGATTTCCTCTATATATGCTATAAAGTAACCCCACTTAGTTAGTTTGTCTACTATTACTAAAATTACATTATAATCTTGTCCAGTAATAGAATCTCTTAACTTTGGTAACTTTATAACAAAGTCCTATAATATAACCTCCTATGGTCTCTTTGGTGTTTTAATAGGTTGTAACCTTCCATACAGCCTATGCCTTATTAGTTTATTCCTTTGGCAATCTAGATATTCCTTTATAACTTATCTCGCTAGTCCCCAGATTCCTTAAACAATATACTCCTTTTAAAGTCTTAATACTAAGCCTATAGCTCTACTGTGTTCTTAAGTTAGTCCCCTATAGAATAACTTAACAAACTCCTTTACTACTATTTTTGGCATATACGTAGCCTCTTAGTGCTTATATTGCTCTAACTCTAGATCCTTACTCTATGCTTCTTAAATCCTTTATAACCACTCACTCTCTAGCGTCTTGTAGGTCCTTTCTTTAGTTATAGCTGCTAGCTTTAGATAATTGTACCTAATTAATCTATCTTTGTTTTTTCTTAGCATAGCGCCCAACAGCTTTTCATCACTTTATAACTCTGCCCTTCTGCTAAGTGCATCTACTCTTACGTTCTTAGTGCCTTTAGTGTACTGTATTTTAAAATAATACTCTATAAGTATTTCTACCTATTTAACTTATCTTCTATTTAGTTCCTTTATTATTAGGAACCCTATTAGGTTCTTATAATCCGTCTTAACTATAAATGGTTTCTCTATACCTTATAAGAATGCCCTTTATTCCTTAAGCGCTGTAACTATACCTAATAACTCCTTGTTATAGATATTATAGTTCAGTTCTAGTAGTGTTATTTTTTTTAACTATAGTACACTACTAGATACTATCTGTCTAGATGCTTCTATAGTAGGCATACTCCTAATACAAAGTCTAATGTATCTGTTTCCACAACCATGTCTAACTTTAGTTGGTAGATCTTAAGGATTAGTTCTTAGGTAAACAACTCCTTAAGTTCTACAAATAACTTTTTCTACTTAGTTCCCTATATCTATAGTTCCTCCTTTTTTGTAAGTCTTATAAATAGCTTAATACTTTTTAACTACTATGCTATAAACCTCTTATAGTAGTTACAAAACCCTAGAAATAATCTTAACTGCGTAACGTTCTTTAGTTCTTACTAATTTACTATAGCCTTTACTTTCCTTGGGTCCATGCTAATTTTTCTTAGTTTAATAATAAACCTGACAAAATTAGTCTTCCTAGTAAAGAACTCGCACTTCTTAATTGCTACTAGCATCTTTTCTTCTTATAGTCTCTTTAAGACCCACTTAACATGTTCTCTATGCTCATTCTTACTTTCTAAGTAGATAATAATATTATTAAGGTATGCCATAACAAACTTATTAAGGTATTCTCCTAATACACTATTAATTCTTTTCTAAAACGTTACTAGTGCGTTTATAAGCCCAAACTATATTACTAATAGCTTATATAGTCCTTCCTTTAACCTAAAGGCTACCTTCTATTTATCTCCTTCCTTAATCCTAATCTAATGGTATGCCTATCTCAAATCTATCTTTATAAAGATCTTTGCGTTGCCTATCCTGTCTTAGATTTCGCTAATTAAGGGTAAAGGATACCTATCCTTTTTTATAATGCTATTTAACTGTCTATAGTTAATACACATCCTAAGTTTTCCGTTTTTCTTTAGGATAAACAATACTAGATATCCTACTAATAACTGCAATAGTCTAATATATCCCTTTTATAAGTTTTCCTGGAATAAACTCCTTAAGCGCTACTAACTCTGTTTTAGTAAGCTTATAAATTAGAAAGAATTTTAGACTTATTCCTAGTTCTAACTCTATCTTATAGTCCCATACTATATATTCTAATAGTTTTTCACTTCCTGGTGACTATAGTCTTTTACCATACTTATGGTATCTCTTTGGTATATAACTTAAGCCTTACTTAGTCTCTTTATATATCGCTCTAACTTAGTACTATACTAACTTAGTTCGCTGTTATATCTTATATTGTTGTGTATTAAAGATACTAACTTATCCTATAACCCAATTAATCTTTAGATTGTACTCTTGTAACTAAGGCATTCCCAGTATTGCCTTATCCTTCCCTAATAGTAGGATATTGAAAGACATCTTAACTGGTCTTCCTTTAATGGTTAACTAAATAGGTCCTGTTTTAAGATTAATAATGCCTTCTCCATAGGCTATTAGATCTCCTAAAATTGTTATTAATAGGTATAGGTGTTCCTTCTGCCTATATAGTAACCCTATTTTTTTTACTGCTGCTAGTAATATATAGTTTCTTATTACTTTACTGTCTACTAGTGCTTTAAACTTTTAACCTTACTAACTAACTTGTAAATTTAGGTGTCGTCCTATAATTCCTTTAAGGGTCTAAAGCTCTACTACTAGCTCCCTCTGGTCCTATAGGCCTCTCCTTTTCCTAACTGTTAACTATTATTTCTTAACTATACTTAGTCCCTCTATAGCCAATACTTAGTTCTTTTCTTTTCCTCTATATACTATAGATAATTATTCTCTAGGCACTCTTCTATAAGGAATTTTTCTAGTTAAAGTATTAAGTCTCCTAACTCCTAAACTTTTACTAGGTGCTAACTATGCATATACTTTACATCCCTATACCGCTTTTCGTCTATTATCCAGTATATTCTTACTAGATACTTTTAGTACTTATCTTTAGGTGTCCTATGCATATTATATATGTTATCTACATATACAATCCACGCCAATGTGTAATGCGCTAGGTACTTTAGGTCTACTCTTGGCTTATCTTTATCCTTAAGTTTAAACCTCTCCCGCATTAACCTAAATACTGCTATTTTGTTTGCTAGTACTAATACTTGCATTATCTCTCTCTAGTCTACAGCTTATTCCTCTAGGTTCTTTAACATTATAACTAACGCCCCTTTTATATAGCCCATCTATTTCTTAGACATTGCTTAATCTAGTATAACTTTTTTATCTAGCTATATACAAAAATCTTCCCACTTATCGTTTCCTCTTTGCTTGTACTACTTTTGGTATAGCTCTATAAGTATATACAACCTATTTATAAGGAAGTATCTCTTTATTACTGCATTGTTGTATCCTTTAGTGCGTTGTTCTATAAATCTGGTTAGAATCCCTAGATCCTCTTCTTATTCTAGTTTATCTAACCACTTAGCTCTTAGCGTTCCTACCCTTGTGTAACCGACTACGGTACCCTGCCAAACCACCACTGTTTTACCTACGTATTGCCTTCGTATTACTTACGTATTGTCTACGTATCGCCTGCGTATCACTTACGTATCACGTTGTTTTAGTTACGAATTAGTCTCCCCTTTCATTTATTTCCATACCTTCCTCGTGTATATAGAGAGGTTCTAGAGCTACATTTTACAATCAAGTCGTTCACTCAATTCTCCCACACTGCACTGTTATAGTTATGACCCCGGCTCGCACTACCTGCTGACCAATCAATCTATTATCTCATTTAAGAAGTCACTACTTCTACTACCTTTGCAGTGTCTTGAGCTTCTTCACCTATTAAACGAACGGACGATTAAACCTGACCGACGAACGTACCAGAACTTTCCAGAACGAACTAACGAATCAAATCATTAAAATAAGGTTTCGCCAAGACGCTAACCTGGACCCTGCCTAAACTGTTAAAATTCTAAAAATGACGACTAATATAAACAAATCTTTATCTAAAATCAACCTCATTCTTAACAAGCCATCTAATTGGCTTCCATGGTTCTTTGTTATTCAAGATACTGCTAAAACTAACAAGGTATGGCAGTATATCAACCCATTAAAGAAGAAAGATGAGCTCCTAAAGCTAGAACCTCCGAAATGACCTACGCCCGCAGACATACTTCCTGCAGCTATATTAATAGCCAAGCTAGATCCAAACTAACTTATTGCCTACAATTAACTATACGCGGAATATAAGGACGACCTCCGCATACACCAGAAGCAAGAGCAGGCCATAAGCGATACTAGCAATTACGTCATTTGCACAATATCGGTATCCTACCTCCCTCTTATTAACGACCTTAATACGGTACATGAACGGCTATAAGCACTTAAGAAAGCACTAGCCCCTACCACATTAGGTTAAAAGCATGACGTCCTTAGTTAGTACACGGCTCTTAAAGCCTACAATAAAAAGCAGAGTATTAAAAAATGGTTAAACAACTAGAGGAACGTCTATAAGCTCACAGAATAATTGAAGCTTCTAGACGTGCAAGGATTCAGACCACACTACGATTTCGTATAAGCAATTAAACCCATCTCTTCTAGCTTCGTAGGAGCACTAGAAGTAAATCTTATTTGAAAAAAACAGAAGGACAAAGAGGCCCTATCTATTATTAACCTTATTAAGGAATTCAAGGAGCACTACCGCATGCAGCAAGCATCGTCTACCCTAACTGCCAATAACTCTGCATTTGCAACTCTTTAAGGGAACACAAATTCCAATTCCAATTTAGACTCTAATGGCAATTCTAATTTTAACAGTAATTCCAATTTAAATTTGAGATGGCACAAGGAATGCATATACGGCATTGTATATTGGTTCAGCAATTGCTATTACATTGCTAAGCATAAGCGCCCTTAAGGATGGAGACCAAGGGCAGACGTCTAGAAAAAGGTAGATAAAACTATCTTATCTACGCCTTAGATTAAACGCATTATTAGCTAAATCTAAAAAAGAGAATAGGAAGTAAAGCAGAATAATTAGAAGAATATAGAATCTATAATTAATTTTAATTCTAAAACCCCAGCTTCTACTATACCGACTAGCCATGCTGCCGCGTTTAGTATTGGTTAAATTCCTTTTAAACTCTAGAACACCTAGATACTTAACCTTAGTGTAGATACCCACGTCTGCAATAATAAAGAAGACTTTACCTTCTCCTACTTAGCAGCAGAAGACGACTACCTGATTACTAACGGAAATTTAAAAAAAAATACAAGCCTATGGAATAGTAACCATTACTGTCAATATACCTACTGGGAAGTTAAAGATAAGGCTATCCTATATAGCGCTAGTACCTACCATATTTATAAATATTATAGCGCTATTAAGAGCTACTGCTAATAATATCCATTTTGACTTAGGGCGAAATTTGCTCTACTGTTTAGCAACTGGCGAAATAGTATACTATGCGAAACGACTAGGGGGCTACTGGGCACTGATGCATAGAGAGCCTACGAGTACCCTAGATTTAACTTAATTAATATTCTTAACCTCTAAGAGGTACTAGCCAAGCTGTATGGCCCGTAAACCAATCGGAGCCACAGCTATAAGATGGTATAAAATTCTTGGCTATATAGGACCTGATGCTATTGCGTAGCTTCCTAAGCACGTTATTGGCGTAGAGCTAACTAAATTAACTATTAAACAAGCACCGCTTAAAATTGAATGTGAAACTTGCTTATTAGCAAAGTATATACAGCAGATCTCTTAAAAATAAGAACATGAATTTCCAGCTAATTAACTATTTAAACGGCTAGCATTTAATATTATCTACCTTAGAGTACTAGGGTACAACGGCGATAAATATGTTATGCATTTCTATTGCATGTATTCTAAATTTAACTTTGTATTTACCTCCAAGAATAGGGACAAAGCTACCATCCTACTTACTATTCGTAAGACTTACTATTTAATTAAAACGTAATTCTATTAAGACGTTGTCTTCTTCTAGAGTAATAATAAATAAGTATTTAGACAAACAGAAGACACCCTAGAGACGTAGTGTACAGATAAGGACATTACCTTTAAATGCCGAGCACTGTATACTAAAGAATAAAATAGTGGAGCAGAATGATCTGGATGAACCCTTATGGAATAATTAAGGTCTATATAGCTAGAAGCGTCCTTACCCCCATCTCTAGGACTAGAAGCTTTCCTTACTGCTAGCTATACCCTTAATTAAACGCCGAATAAATAACTAGGGTAGAAAACTCTGTATAAGGTCGCCTATGGCAAGCCGCCATTACTTACCCATATGCACGAATATAGTTGCAAGACCTATACGCTGAACAAATAAGTTAGAAAGGGAGATAAGTTAGCTCCTTGTGCATTAATTGGATACCTAGTTAGCTATAATTTAACTAATATCTACTAAATCTGGATTCTAAGCCTTTATAAAGTCATTTAAACTAGAGATATTATATTTAACAAGACCTCATTCTATAACCCCAAGGGTTAGAATATTAACTACCTACTAAGGGAAGCATTGGAAGACACTATCTAGACAATTAGTTTACTAGAACCTCTTGAAGATAAATCTAAGGACGAATCTATCTTATATAGACCTATATTAAATGCAGATTAAATAACTATATTAAATAACTCAGCAGAGCTTCCTATAAAGGATATTGAACAGCTACCAACACCTAGTAGAACAGTATCTCTGGATCTGCCAGAAACAAACACCACACTAGGAGGACTTTAAGATAATATCTTGGATATAATTAAAACAGGTTCTACCCAGTTAGGCAGTTTACCAGAACTATTAAATACAGCTCCACAAGCTAACAAGGTCTCGGTCAATCCTTCTACCAACCTTATCTTACTAAAAGGCTCCAAACGAATTTAACGTCAAGCGTACGTAGCAGCACTAGCTAATATACCTACTCTATTTGGTTACTATGCTGGCTTTGCCATAGGACTAGTAAAGGACATTAACCGAACTAGATCCTCCCTGCATTAAGATGACCTTCTACTAGAACTAAAGAATCTAAAAGAGCTAAGAAAGTATCCTTTAACTACTGGCTTTTAAAAGGCAATGGAAAAAGAATATAATGACCTAAAACGCTAAGGGACATTTAAGACTGTCCTAAAGGAAGAAGTAACTAATAACCAGATCCTTCTGCTAAAATGGGTCTTTAAATACAGGTTTAACAGCAACGGCTACTTATAAAAGCTAAAAGCTTAACTGTACGTCCATGGAGACCTATAGATTACTGAGGAAGAGACCTATGCAGTAACCCTAGCTGCTCAAATATTCCGTGTCCTTATGGCTATAACAGCCGCATTTAATTTGGAGATTTAATAGTATAACGCTGTAAACGCATTTATAAATGCAAGACTAGATAAGCCAGTCTACTATTACTGCCTAGAAGGCTTTGATCAAAACGGACATATCCTAAAGCTACTTATGGCGCTATATGGATTAAAAGTCTCACCCCTACTTTGGTACAAAGAGCTTACTAATACACTAGCCGAATTCGGGTTAAAGCCTGTCTTAGGTACTAACTGCCTTTACACCAATGGACGACTTATTGTCTTCTTCTATGTAGACAATATTGCCGTTCTATTTGCTAAAAAGGACCTTCAAAGACTACAGGAATTTAAAGCCAAATTACTGCACTGATATGAGATCCGTGTACTAGGAGACCTATAGTGGTTCCTAGGAATCTAAATTGAACAAGATTGACCATGCAGAAAGCTCTGGCTCTGCTAAGATTCCTATATTAAAAAGATAGCTAATCAATTTAATATTTAACTAGGAAGATTTCCTAAGTTACCACTTCCTGCCAAAGAACTGACTCTGTCCGACTAGTAGACGAACCCTTAAAGAACTCTAGCCTATTAGTAACGAGTCGGTTCCCTTATATACCTTGCCGTATTTAAAAGGCCTAATATTGCTAAGACACATTCTAAGCTAGCTGAATTCCTTACTAATCTAAATTAAAAGCACCTTAATGCATTAAACCAAGCCATCGCCTATTGCCTTGGAACAAAATCTACAGCTATTAAATACTCTGGCGAAGTATTTGGAGCACATATCTACTTCAAAAACCCTAAAGGAGAAGACGTTACCTTTTACGGAGCATCCGATATAGCATTTGCGGACCATAAAGACACCAGACGGAGCTCTTAAGGATACCTGTTTATGCTATTCAGAGGACTGATTAACTGGAAGGCGACCCTACAGAGATTAGTGACTCGCTTAACTACTAAAACGGAGCTTCTCTCCCTATCTACGGCTGCTGTTGAAATTATCTGGTGGTAATGTTTCTTTAAGGCAATCGGTCTTAATTTAGAACGCAAATTTACCCTGTTATGCGACAATATGCAGACTGTATAACTCCTAAGACAGGATACACCAAAGCTTGACACCAAGCTTTGACATATCGACGTCCATTAGTACTGGCTCAGATAAGAGGTCCAAGACAAAAAGATTAATGTACAATGGGTCCCTACAGGCAAGATGCCTGCCGACGGCCTTACTAAAATTCTACCCCATTAAAGGTACGAGGCGTAGATAAAGCAATTGAATTTAGTGGATATTCGATATTAAATTGCTACTGCATCATCTAACAAAGATTCTTGAACCTTACCCTACTCCTAAATTGTATCTAAATTTCCTATTTTAGTATAGTTTTAACATTCATTTTTTCTACAGCTTTGACTACACCGTCAAATCTGGGGGGGTGTGTAACCGACTACGGTACCCTGCCAAACCACCACTGTTTTACCTGCGTATTGCCTTCATATTACTTACGTATTGTCTGCGTATCGCCTGCGTATCACTTACGTATCACGTTGTTTTAGTTACGAATTAGTCTCCCCTTTCATTTATTTCCATACCTTCCTTATGTATATAGAGAGGCTCTAGAGCTACATTTTACAATCAAGTCGTTCACTCAATTCTCCCACACTGCACTGTTACGCCTTGGCCTATTTATAACTTTCTATACTAGCATTCTGTCCTTTATATATCCTAGTATAGCTAATCTCTAGTCTAGCTTTTATTCTTGCTATATAATAATTTATTGCCTAAACTTATCTATGCTTTCTTTACGTCTTCGCCTTATAAAAGGATCTTTAAAGTTATCTTACTTCTTAATCGCTGTGTTAATTCTTTAACCTTTAGGCTAAACACTGCGTTTACCTAGGATTGCTACTATGGACCTTATTTATTCTTTAAAGTCTTAGCTCCCTAAGAATCTTTATCCTATGCTTATTTATTTATTACTAAACTAAGCTGCTACCCTTTTCTATTAGTTGTCGTCTGTTATAGGTTCTTAGGTATGTTTTATCTCACCTTAAGAGTCTTAAGCGTTTCGTATCTTGTCTTAAAAATCTTAAGCCTGTGGCCTTTTACCTTTACTAAGTAGTAAGCTAGCACTAGCAGTTGTCTGCTTACTTAGTCTACTTTAGACATTGCTCCTTCCGTCTTATAAAGCAATAGATGCCGTATCTAATAGTATTATAATGCCCATTACTAAACCGCGTTCTATAGTAGTCTTAGTCTCTGCTTCTATTACATTCTTAAAGTTTAGGTACTCCTAGTTAGTCCCTTTTACTTCCTTATCGCTATTAATTAATAAGTACTCTAACTCTATTATTATTATTGCTAATCTTTATCTATATATTGCTGTAACATCTTAATCTAGCTTATAGAGTTAATCTTGTTTTTTATCTAACTCTTTAGTTCCCTGAAGTCCTCTTAACTCTAGCTCTTATGGCCAATAGCTTACGCCATACTTAGCGTCCTTATAAATTTGGTATATGTTGTTATAACAAAATACAAAGTGTTTAATTAAACACTCCTTAGTTCTGCGCAACATCCCTATATCTGCGTTATTGTACTCTAATAACCTAGTGCCCTTTACCACATGGTTACTCTAACCACCTCTATAATATCTAGTGAAATAACCTTGTTTTCCGCAATTTATATAAGCTCCTAATTTAAACTATTGCTCTTATTATAGAGTCCGCCTAAACGTCTTTTGCTGCTAGGATCCCTAGTTTAGCCTTTACTCCTTAGTCCTATAATTACTTAATCTTTAACCTTTAGGTTTCTATAGTTTCTTACTCCATCTTCTAGATTCTTTAGTGCCGCTTAAGTCTATTAGCTCTGGCCCATTCTATGGGTTTTAACTCTACGTCTGTTAATGCGTGCTTTACACCTTATATAACTATAAAACTCTATCTTGCCCTTTCTTAGCTAGTTCCCTCTAATAGATCCTATTATTGATCTTTATTAATTAATCTATTAAGTCTTTTAGACTTTCCGCATCTTCTATTAGGATAATTACGTCTTAGACTTTAGCCTTAAGTCCCTGTTTATACTATGCTATAAGCGCCTTATTATTTCACTTAACCTATATTATAAGTATCTGGAACTATGTTATATACTTAATTGCTAAACTATGCTATACCAGGTTCTATAGCTTTCTCTTTGCTATAGTTGTCGCTTTTAGGTCTCTAAATATCTATATTAGCCTTTCTATAAACCCGTTCTAACTGGTAAATATAAACTATACTTCTTAGTTAGTAGTTGTTATTCTATTTGTTTGGATTTTAGTAAGGTAAGGTTTAAACCACTTAAGTACTCTTCCTATTAAGAACAATCCTGCGTATACTACTTAGTCTATAAGTATAGCCAACTTTGCCCCTTCCTATATAACCTTAAAGTGCAACTGCGTAAGGAATCCTTTAAGTTTTAACTTCTCCCCTAAGAAATATTTAATTAAGGGTAACTTAACCTTAGCTGCTCTGATTCCATTAATTCTTTCTTTAAGTATTTAATTGTTGTCTATTAACCAATTAACTATTTCTTATAACTAACCTACTATGACTAGCTGCAAATCCGTGTCTTTTATACTAGTGTCCCCTCCAGACCCTAAGGTCGTAGCTGCTATAGATAGTGTTATAACTGGTGCTTTTGGTAGCATACTATTTAACTTATTAATACCGTAACTAGGTAGTAAATGTGTAATAAAGCCTTATAGCAGGAACTACGGTAGACTTGTTATTAGGCTAGGTATATAGATATTAAATAAAGTTAATAATGTAATAGTAATAAATAATAACTGGTGGAGTAGTTGCCTAACAGATTAACTCTAATTGTATTTTAAGATTTACTATAAGGAAAGGAACTATCTAGGTAGGGACTATAGTCCTTTAAATACATATCCATACTCTTAAGAAATCCTCCTTATATATAAAGTACGTATTATACGTATTGTACGTACATTCCGTTTATATACCGCGTACTCTGCGTACAATATTATATAACTTACTTACCATTCCTCGTTATATGGTTCCACGGGCTCTATCCTAGACCGTGTCTGTATTAACTAACTAGCTTCCTTTAACTCCTTTCTAAGTAGTTATAACATTGTACTTAAAGCGTCCGTAACAATATGCTTTACCCCTTATACCAGTAATCTTTTTAGACTAGACTAGAGTAGATCTAGGCTTAAATCTACTCTACTAGCCCATCAAAAGCTGGAGCTCCGAAGTAAATATATACTATAAATAGTAAATCTTGGCATAAATATAATGTTAAGGAGGTAGAGGTAAAGGTGGCAAATATTACTAATATTAAATTAGTGTCGAACCTAAAAATAAGGTCATAAAAGAAGGACTTATATGTCGATTAATCTATAAAGAAAAGTGACTATATATACATGAAGACGTAGACTAGGTCGGTGACCGAGTCAATGACCAAGTCAAACGGACAGGGTCCGCACAGTAACTCTTGGCAGTAACTTTACTATCCAAATATTTTGCCAAGTTTTATTCTGCCAGTATAAAATCAGTGGCTTAGAGCTTATTTTTAAGTGTTGTAGATCTAGATTTTAGAGCCGCAGATTAATTAATTGGCGTAAAGCCATTGCATATAAAGCTATGTCTAAGTAATCTACATCACGAACCTTGGCATGGTGTTGTATATGGAAATATTTAATTATAAGATTTAGGTTGAGGAGCTTCCTACCAAAGACACTATATTAGAGGTCTCTTAGGCCTTGCAGTGGGGGGTATCTCTAGCAAATAAAATCACAACTAAAAGTCTTTGCAGCGCGGTAGTATAGTAAATTCTATAATTGCTTTGATTTGGAGCTAGCCTAACAAGATTTGGGCTTGCTCAATCACTACAGGAAAGTTGTAATGCTTGGCGTGGTGTTAAACTTAGGGTGCCTCTACTACTGCAGTGGCAGAGACACCCCAAATTTCTTACAAGATTTTGGCGATCGCGATTAAAAATCTAGTTACCTAAAATCTCATTAGGGAACGTAATCCGACTACCCCCTACCAATATTATGCCAGAGGCAAATTAACGTGTAAAAGTAATTTATTTAGGAGTTGCAAAGGTAATTTAAATAAAGACTTAAGAGAAGGGGAAGGGCAAGTTAGTGTTAAGTAAGTGGCAGATAGTAAATAAATATCCCGGACGCTTTAACACTAAAGTTCTCAGAGACATGCCACCGCACGGTTATATTATCGTATTTGGTGGGTCCCATAATACTAATTTGTAACTTATATATACTAAAAAATGCCACATTGTCTGTGCTGTCGGGAGAGAGGCCAAGGGAGGGGAAGGTTATTTACCTAATAGACCTAAATCCCCTACGGCAACTTGTTCCTGTCCATTCTTCTAAGTCTTAAGTGTCGTAGTGCTCACCAACTTCTGGCTCAAGCAAGTGTTTAGGAGGGGTTGGTTAGGTAGCTGCCTGTATCACTATAATCGCGTTCTTATTTCTTAGCTTCTTATAAGCCTGCTATTTAACTAACTAAGGCGCGGCGGCAGGAGTAACTAAAGTAGGAGAATCTTGGTGTAGAGCTTAGGTGGCAATTAAGCGGTGTTAATTAATATATTGATCTTAGTGGTAACAAAAATATATGCACCGTGCGGCAGCCTACGGGGCATGCCGGGGTAGGGGGGTATTGGTGAACATTGCATTTGTATGGCTTTTACTAGTAAAATAGGTGCTTAAGTAGTGTCTTGGCTACCTCACCGCCCAAGTTTCCGCATGATTTGGAAAAGATTCGGACAGTAAAGTTACTACCAAGAGTTACTGTCCGGATCCTATCCGCGAGTCAAAGGCAGAGGGGCAAAAAGGTAAACATGAGTCACAGGCTGACGACAAGGCTAACGACAACAAATTGCCACTAGGTAGGCAGTAGGCGACAGTTCGACACACCCCCCCCAGCTTTGAGCTTGCTTACAGGTCAAAGCTGTATCACCAGTCTTGGCGTGGTGTTGAGTCAACGACTGTATCAACTTTCCATCGCCTCCCTTCCCTCAGAGCTGCGGTCCCTAGAGTCGCGGTCCTGATGTCGTCTATTAAGTTCAGAGGTATGGATCGATCGACCGTCCTGATGATGTATGAGATTCCTCCGTCGTTCAGTAGTAGTAGGTGAATCAATTCTCCATCCAAGTACGTATCCACCATAACGATCCTCAGGAGGATCGCTAGGAGTAACCCTATGGCCATCTCTTCTTCTTTCTTCTCTGTCAGAAGCTGCCAGTATCCGTTCTAAAAGATCTCCATATTGTCCCTCTGTACGAGCAGGTACCTGTAGCTGTACTGATATCACCCTGCTCGGCTGGGACCCTTAGTCGTCGACGACGTCTCGTGGAGACTGTTGGTGGTCGACATCTTGTAAAGAGGTTAATTCTAACCCTGTTGCAGAATCACTGTCCTGGTCTTCTTGTGCCCTGACTCGTCTTAACCCATTATCTGCCTCTGGTTTGCGCTTTCCTAGGCCTTGACGTTGTAGAGGTACTCTTGGGCGTTCGAGGGCGCTATACTGTAGGCCCCATTTTACGGCTAGGGCCGTTAGACGCTTGTAGGGATGCGCGGTAACCGCATCCTCTAGTTCTATGTAGCAGGTAACATCAGTATCCTTTGAGATAGCTCTCTTCTATCGGTCCCAGCCTTGTACTAAGTAATGTCTTGCGAGCTTTGTTAGGGTGGTGGGGTCCGAAACAAGCCTCCAGAAGTCTTTAACTCTTCTAGGAAATCCTTTAGCCGAGATAGGATCAAGTAATTCGTCGAGCCATTTTCGCATAGAGTTTGGTTGAATTGCCGTATTGTTACGAAGGCTTTCCGTCTGGTTATTAAGGCTTGTCCTAACGCCTTCCATTTGCATTTCCATCGACATTATTTGCAACTTGACGTCGGTAACTTGTGTCTTGACGTCGTTGACCTATGCCGTAAGACGTTCATCTAGTGACTTTATTTGCGTTTTAACCTCCGCAACTTGTGTCTTAACCTTATCAACCTGTGTCTTGACCTCGTCCACTTTGGCATCGACTCGATCCACACCCCTTTTAACTTCCGCTACTCTTACGGCCTAAGGAGCATTGTCGTCGTATAGGAAAGCTGTCGAGTCGCTTAATATGCCTATGGCGCCATTAATGTAAGGATTCGAATCCGTGGTGAGGTCTTAAGGTTGGATGGGTAGGGTAACGTTAACTGAGGTAGTTGTGTATTTATAAATCTTTTGTTGTAGGTTCTTTAACGCTATATAGGACGGCTTAAACGGGACAGCTAATGGAGCCATTGCGTTAGTGATACTTGCTTTTTCTTCTTTTGCGTATGTCTGCGTGATGGATATTCGTATATTTTGATGAGAATGATGATAGAGTCCTGTGGGGTAGACAGTTGTCTAAAAGTTAGATTTAACTCTGATTACGTACATCTAAGCAAACCAATAGTAGAAGTTTGCTCTAAAGTTAAGATATATAAGTTCTTTAAGTGGTCCAAAATAATTCTTTTTAATTTAATTTAATCGATTGTTTAACCGAATCGTTCTTTATTCGTTGGTTGTTCGTTTAAATAATTAATATCTAGTGTACCTCCCTAGGAGACCTTAATTTAATTTAATTTACCTTAGTAACGGGCTGATATCAAAGCTCTAGTTTGGTTTAATTCAATTCAATTAATATTATTCTAGTGTTCGTTTCTTTAATTAAATGTTATTTAGTAACTGTCTATCTAATATCCAACTATCCGCCCCATGGACTATTATGGCGGACTAAATGTACTAAACCGCCAACCCAACCTTCGCCTAATCAAAATATCGTGATCAAAGCTCCATTCGAGCCACGATTTAAAGCTTCGATTTGAAGCTCCAATTTAAAGCCCGGATTTGATTTGGAAGCCATAGATTTAGAAGCTTTAATTTAGAAGCCTTTGATTTAGAAGCTATTGGCTTAGAGGCTTGGAGGCTTAGAGGCTTTTAATATAGCTTTTGTAGTTAGCAATCAAGATCATATTAGTCACGAATCTAGTGCATATTTGGACAGAGCCTCAATGCAGAGCCCTCTGCTTAGAATCTGCCTACGGTTTGATCTTAATTTCAATTTGAAGCCTTATATACTAAATATTTTAGATTATATGATAACCAAATCGCCACGTGCTAGTGCTTTTATCCATATTCAGTATTGATTAACGATTATTGAATATTAAATATTGACGGTCAATATGCAATATTAATACGATATGTTCAATACTAAAAGTTATTAAATATTAACAATTTTTGGGGTTGAGGTAGTAAAAATTTATATAGATGCCTCGGTAGATAACTCTAGCCCCTAAGCGATACGTGCATATTTTAAATTTATTAGGTAAACTTATACAAAATTAAAATACACCAATATTAAATGTTGGTTTACAGAATATTACATACCATATCGCTAGTTTTTATGCGCCCTATATACACCTAATCTTTAACTACCTTATCTTTAACCAACGCCATGCCTTCCTCATTTACTAATATAACAGACGACGATAATATATCTACCTCTACTATTTCGGAGCTTGATTTAGATCAGTTTACCTACTCTAGCAATGGTGACGCGTTAAGTAACTCTGCACTAAGTACACCAGGTGTAACTTCCTCTTAATTACCTCGTAAAAGACAAAGACTTACTGCTACTTCTACTTGGCAATTTGCCCGCGATCCTCTTCCTCATAAAGCTACCTGTGATGGCAGGAATTAAATCTGGTACTGTTTAATATATAAATGGGACTCTGCCTCTTTAACATCCGTTCACGCCCACCTTAACAAAAAGCATGGTATAGAGGTTTAAGCTGGAGAGGTTAAAGTAAAGCGACTGTGGCAGGAACGCCTTATGAATATACTAAGCAAATTAAAAGGCTCTAAACAGCTTAAACGCAAAGCTTAAAAAGAGTAGATCCTTTAAGGCGCCATTAATTACAAGGCCTTTAACGAAGCTCTTATACAACTAATTGCTGTACGCAATCTACCGTATAATGCGGCTACCTGGCCAGAGCTACACGCGTTACTTATAACGGTTAATTATACTGCTAAGGAAGTTGTAATTAATGCGGTAGGAACTATACCAAAGCTAATTAAGCAATTGTACTTAGTATATCGCAAGATCCTAAAAGAAAAGCTTTAAGGCTCTCTCTTAAAAATCCACTTCTTAATTAATATGTGGATGTTACTAAATCACCGCTCCCTCCAAGCAATCGTTGCCCATTTTATTAACGCGGAAATAGGGCAGTTATAGAAGGCTCTACTTGCTCTACCAGAGCTCCCCTTACATAGTGGCAAAGACTAAGCTAACGCCTTTCTTTAAGTTACTAAGAGCTATGGAATTCTAGGTAGAATTGGCTATATTTACGGCAACAATTACAGCGCAAATGATAAGATGTGTCGCCATATATCTGCGGGCCTTAAGGCAAGAGGACTCCCCTACTGGGACCTAGTTCACTACCAAATTTAATATAGTAGCCATATCATCAATCTTGCCCTTTAAGCCTTCCTCTACCTTAAAGATAAAGACGTAATTGATAAAGCTGTTTAGCAAGTATTACTTAATAAGAATTTAATAATTAATAAGAAGCTTGCATAAAAGATAAAGGAAGCAAAGGCTGCAGGCTGGAGGGAGATTGGTACGCTTAGTAAAGTTCACAACCTTATTATATATATTTGGGCGTTAGAAGCTTACTATAATAAGTTTAAAGCCTTAGCCGGGCGATCAGTTCCTTTAAATAATAATACTTAGTGGAATTTGTGGTTTACCATACTTAAGGTTATTAAGGATAAGAAAGTTTAAACGGCGATTAATACGTACTCTCAGAACTGGTATAGGGAAGTAAAAGATGACTACCTCTTACCTAAAGATTGGCAGATTATTAATAACACGCATGCCTTCTTAAAGCTGTTCTATAAGGTTATAATAATAAACTAAAGTAACTTCTTATTAATTAATTAAACGCTATATACTATAGATATTCTTATTAAACACTTTAAGCGTTCAAAGGTAAGCTTTTTAGAGGCTATTAAGGCTCTATTAATTGGCAATATTTAGGATTAATATCGCCCAAATTAATGCCTTCTCTCTGCCATTATTACTAGCTAGTATACCTTTGATAAATACTATAAGCTTACTAACAACACCTCTGCATACGCAGCCTTAATCCTACTTCACCCCTCGCGTTAGAAGACTTATATTAAGAGACACTAGAATAAAAAGTAGTATAAGTAATTATTTACTACAGTAAGGAAGCTTTGGGAGGACCACTATATAGAACGCTTAACCAGCTCTATGGCTTCCAAATCTACTAAATCTACTAAGCCTTCTGAAACTAAACTCTATATATAAATGCTTGACATCACTGGTAGTGTTAAGGAAGAGTATAAGGAATTTATTAAAGGAAAGCCCACCTTAATATAAGGCACGGCTTTTAACTAGTAGCTTAATCCAACTCACTAAGCTAACTACCCACGACTTTCTTAGATGGCTATTAATATATTATCTATTCCATCTATGTTAGTAGAGGCCAAGTAAGTATTTTCAGGCGCACAGCAAACGGTCTTATGGGACCGTATGTTATTTGGAAGCACGAATATTAAGCGTACGGAATGCTTAAAGAGTTGGTTGCTCAGTAATATTACGGCTAGGGGAGGGCTTATGGCAACAGGCGTAATGGAAGACGCTTTTAACGTCTTGGCAAATCAAAAAGGAGAGCCTAAGAAGCTACTGCCAACTACACCAAGCCAAGGATCGTGAAGTTGGCGATAGTGGTGAGAGTAGGGGTGAGAGGGCAGCTGTATTTTGGAGCTCTACTAAGGCCTAGGGCAGTATGGAGCTTGACTGTAACTATATTACTATACCAAGACTTTATATAAGTAATTTGGATTCAATATTTAGTAAAATTTCAATATAAAATTTGGTTTCAATATCAATATCAATACGGTCTTATATTGATATTGAATATTGATAAAAGGCCTGCCGCGTGGCTCAGTGGAATCAAAGCAAGCCTACTACCCTAATTTAATACGATTGAATACGCGTGCAAGATGATAAATATACGTGAAATACGTCGCATACCGCGTACGACGCGATCGTATAACGACATGCAATTGCTCAGCGACATAATAAGGCTCAGCGTCGTGATAAGACTCGGCAGCGTAGTGAGACTTGGTCGACAGAGGAAGAAGACGTTAAGGTAGGCTAAATTTGGGGTTGTTTGGTCACTGCAGGGCAGCCAAAAATCAACTCTAAAAAATTAATTACCCCTACCAATAGTGTTAACCACGTATAGTTTTAACACTTTAAATCGGCAGATCTACAGTTAATAGCATTTGTAAGTAGCTCCGCGTGCGATATATATAAAGTTTTTAGTGTAGTGTTAAGATATTAGGCATGCAAATATATTCCTAAAGTACGTTACGTGACATCTGTTTTGGTGGTTATATTAGCTCCTTTGGCGATAGAGAATTTTTTTCCAAAAATCAACCACCCCCTAGCTATATCAGCAACACTTATAGTATAATTAAGCCAGTCTGTAGAGGGCTTTATTATATGCATACTAAGTATAGTATGCGGCGGCAGGTTCGCTAGAGGGACGTAGGGAGGCAGGGGAATAGGTTTCCAGCGGTGGGTCGTTGCACTGTTTTAAAGTCAGCAAGCCCAGTTAAATAACGACATCTCCGGCTAAGTCTGAGCTAGTGTACAATTTCCTAGTTAGGAAAGGCGTGGTTAAAATGTTTAAATTGCTATTGTTTAAGTGCCTATAGCTCTGCCTTGTAATTCTGCCTACGCCAACTTCTATAAGGTCCTCCATTAGCTCCTATATTGCCGCTCTTGTCCCTGCCTTTACCCTTACCATTCCTTGTGGCTCTATTACTATTGTCTTTTATAGCTGAGTCCCTTTGGTCTTCCCTACCACAAGCCCTTTGCTCTGCCGCCTTCTTTAGGTTCCGGACTACCCCAAGGGATTAAGTATTCGGTAAGTCACTAGGGTAATTGCGCTTGCCCTAAGGGCTTGATGGTAACACAGGAGGTGGAGAGGAAATAGGAGAGGAAGCTTTAACGTTACTAAGAGGAGACTAGGGTGGTTTAGGTTCCGTCTATAGATGGTTAGCAATGTGTCTTAACTATAATATAACTCTTACTACTGTCCGATCCTTTTTTAATAAAAGCGTTAGCTTGAGTTGCGGTAGCTCTCTTATAGCTAGTGTTAGAGTTATTATGTTCTTATCCTCTTCTTTAGCTTTGTGCTGCTCTTCTATATCCTAGTATTTACTCTAAAACGACTGTAACGATTTTAAAGTAGTTGACGCCTTTAAACTAGCCCGCATCTTTTTTAGGTTAAAAAGTTTATCTACCGCTAGAAATTCTTCAAAATCTTCCACTTTATGCCAGTCATTGCCACTCTTAGATGAAGTTAGATCTATAACTTCCTTTATTAACTTTATTGGCTTTTGGGACTTTGATTGGTACGTACCCTCCCATTAAGAGAGAACTCTCTATTCTTTCCTTTGGCTTACTGGTTTTTTTAGTACTAACTTTACCCTCTTAAAGTTATACCTTATAAATATAACATAGATATTAAATCTACCACCAGACCTCTTGCTGTCACGTTTAAAATTCTAAAGCGCCGTTAATAATTATATACTGCTATCCTACCCCTCGCCTAGGGCTGCTATACCGTTATAGAAGTTTAGATCCTAGTGGGGAGCCAGAAACTCTGTGATATAATCTTAGTGTTGTCTTAGAGGGTTAAGTATATGCTAAGGAATCTGGCTTAGTATTAGTTTGAGGAGGGGACTATTAACCATTTCGTCTTATTGCCTAAGTTCTTGGTCTATTATAACTGCTATAAAAGGTCCTATTACTTTAAGTTAGCTAATAGAGTTGGATAAATAGAAATAGACGTACTAACGTTCTTAGCCGTTTCCTTATTTTTTGTATCAACTTAATGATACAAGTGAGTCATATCCAGGGGCACGAAATACGTATAGTATTGTATGCTCGTTTGGATAGTGGTGACTGTTAATTGTATTAAAGTAGACTACGTGGTCTATATACTAACGCGCCCACCCCCTAATTAGTTAGCACTTTGTAAATAAGTGGTTGGTGCACTAAACGCGTACTTACGCATTTGGTACACCAGGTGCTGTAATTATACACTGGCGGCACCTGAAAATAGACCCACTTGTATATAGCCTCCGTAATTGCTTTAATAGAACCATAAAACATAAAAGAAATCCATAAGAAATCCCTTCTGAGGTGCCTTCTAGGCTGCCTTCCAAACAACGCTTTAGTCTGGCTCTAAGTCCTACTTATGGTCCGTAAAATGAACCGTACGGCCTTCCAATAGGCCGTAAATGAACCGTACGGCCTTCCGACGGACTGTAAATAAACCGCAAGTGCTCTATTAGTCTTGTTCTACCCATTCTATAACCTTTAGATTAAGCTTATTTGTGTTAGTTAGGGTTTTAAGAGCTTAATATGGCTTTGCCTTAGTTATGGCGTCCGCTAGGTTGTCTCCGCTGCTGATCTATTTAACCTCTGCAATCTTACGCCGTTTGTAGGCCTGATGTAAGCACATTAGGTTGACCATAAGCCTCTTCTCTTGTGTTGTACCTAGTTTAACTATATAGTTATAAAGGGACTTTAAATCGGTGCATAGAACTAGGGGTAATTGTTCCAATTATAGGATCTTCTAGATTGTTAACTTAATTGCGGCTCCTATATTAAAGCTATAAGCTAGTGCGTATAGCTTAGAAGCTAGTATACTGCGGGTTACTTGTTTACATTTAATTAAAGACTAGTGGAGTATATTTGCATCCTAATTATGGTCCGTAAGTATAATTATAAAGCCGATTTGTGATAATAGGTCCCTATTATTGGCAAAGGAGGCGTCCATAAATACTAGTAAGCTAAGGGAATTTAGGTCTAGTGGCATAAAAGTAAGTCCTCTTATTGCATTATTAATTTGCCACTAAATGCGTTTATTAAGCTGCTTAACATTTTCCTTTTATAGATTTATTACCTAGGCCGTAAAGGATAAATTATAGGCAGATTTGGGTTGATAGACTATGGTAATATAGGCGCCTCTTACACGCTATGCAACGTATTAGTTCTTTATATTTACGGTTTTATGGGTCTCTCTATGGGAGCTGGTAAGGTCCATAGGCTTTACTATAACAAGCCTTAGGTTTTGAGCTTGGCGTTCCTAAGTTAGCTAGATTAGGTTGCCCTTTTATATAATTAAACCTCCATTAAACTTAATTAGGGTCTGCTTAGTTAACTGCTCTTACGGCTTTGCCGGGAACTTGGCTTCTTATAGTTTAGTCTCTTTAGCGTCCGCAAAAGTCTAGTTCGCTAAAAAGAGGGTATTATCTGTTTAAAGTCTAATAATACCAAGGCCGTTTAATGGGGTGTATAGGAGGTAGGGGTTATATGTCGACTGCTCCATCTTAAGTTTATAGACGTAATGCTGGTAATATATCTTAAACCAGTAGTTTCTAGCTTCTAGTACTCTATAAAGGGGTTTTATAACCTATAAAATTGTTCCTGGTTATAAGTTAAGCTTATAGGGTAGTTATATAAAGATGTCTCTGCTTAGGTAGGTGTTGGACTATATATAGGCTTGCGAGATGTCCTGTAAGTAAAGGGCTATGGGTTTAGTTTGCTGTAGTCTAGGTATAAGTATAAGTATAATCCGTTAACTAACTTGTTAAATTATAGGTAATTATATAAGGACTAAGTTCTTTCCCTAGTTATTATAAGCTTATATAATAAGCCTTAATTTCTTAAAGGCTTTGTTAGTACTAGGGTGCTTAATCTTGTTAATAAAGCGTAAGTTAAATATACGGACGCCTTATAGGACGTCTTTCTCCATTATAACCGCAAAGATGCCCTTTTTAAGTAGTCTATTGATCTCTTTACGTCGTAAGTCTGTAAAAGGGGTTTCCTGTACTAGAACTAATATGTCTATAGGTAGGGGTTGTCTTACAGATATGCCTGCGGAGATTAGGTGATTCTCTATTATAGGGTTCTTAGTTACGTGGTGCTTTTAGGGGCGTTCTTAACCACGCTTTACGGCAGGTTTAGTAGGTTTCTAGGGGACTTTTAAAGTGGGTAGGGGTGCTTCCGGTTTATCTGGTTTGGCGGGTGCTTCTAGTTTATCTAGTTTAACGGGTGCTTCCAGTTCGTCTGGTTTAACGTTATGGGTGTTTTTGGACCAAAAATAGGGTTTTATGGATGTACTTTTGAAGCTAGTCAGTCTACTAGGAAGTTATACACAGCATGTTTTGTCTTTTACAGCCAGTAAATAATAAGGTCTAGTCCAATTGCCGCTTTTACGCCATATAAGGACTTTAGAATTAAGTGGGAGGTTATAAACTGTGGTTGTGTCTAGTCCGTTATAGTAGTGCAGAGCGCTATTAACAACTTGTTTGGCCCGTAACTTAACTATTTTGGCTATTGCCTTCCGTATTGCAGCTGCTTGTTCTATAATAGACGGGGTAGGAGGGTCTAGGTTGCTTATCCTTAGGTAGGCTCCATAGACCAAGAGGGTAGGTACTAGTTTGTTAGGGCTAGCGGTGTTGTTAATAGCTTTTACGGCCATCTATAAAGCTAGTTCCTTTTAGATATCTTTGCACTTGTCTATAATAATCTGGTAAGCTCTCTATAAAGCTAGGTAAGCTTGCTTAATAAGCCCAACGGACTAATACGCCTTAACTAAAACGGCTTTTGTTAAAATAGCCATGGCTATAGTATACTATTGGAATTCCTTACTAATAAAGTTCCTACTAGCGTTATAGGTGATATACTCGGGGGGTCTAATATATGTGTTAATCTAGCAGGCCTGTAAAATATCCTAAATGTGCTTTATGGATATATTTCACAACTAACGGGCGGCTTAATAGCGGGTTGCCTTATTAATTATATATAATACTAGGCTGCCGTTAATATACATAATGTCTATATACACTAAGTGGTTAAAATTAAGATCCTTATAAAGGGTGAACTTAAATTGGCCTAGGGAACGTCTGTATTTCTAGCAGAAGGAACAGTATTTGGTTAGGTGGTTAATTGCCTTCTTGTTGACATTGTTGTGTCTAGAGCGTTTAAGGACTCTATACAGCTTTTTGGTTAACAGGTGGCCAAAACGGCAGTGCAGGCGGTGGATTTCTATACTAGTAAGGTAGCACGGGTTATAGTTAAAAGATTCCTAAATATAGGTCCGTAAAGTCTCTCCCTATATAAGGAATGGGTGTCCAAATTATCGTGTAATTAGTAGGGTAATATACTTACTTCCTAGGGCAATTATGGGGCCAATTAGGGTGTTTGTAATATTATTATAGTAAACCTATAACCTGTCTATATCCGTAAGGTAGAGTAGGAATAGGGTGTCTGCTTTTACTATATAGAAGTTAACTAGGCTAATTAGAGTCTTAACTGCAACTAATCTAATTAATGCGGTTAAGCTAATGCCGAATTGGACGTTTACGGCCCTAGTTTGCGTAGTGTTAATGTCTATATTATTGTTTGTAGTGGTCTTATATATAAGGTATTATCCGTAACCTATAGTAGACTTCTTAGAGGCACCTATATTAATTATAACGCTATAGAATTCTTTGGGGGTATAGCGTTCTGTGGTAATATATGCAAATAGGTCCTGTTGGTGGTCTATAACGTCCGTAATAGGTCTAACATATGTACTTGCGGGTTAGTTTTTGGGTGTAATTAAGTGTATAAAGGAGCGGTTAGCTAATACAGTTATAATATTAAAGGCTTAGCTGTCCATAAAAGGTTTAAAAGTAGTTAGGAACGTTTCTAAGGTCTCCTATTCTTAAATATCTAAGTTAAAGTTAATTATAAGGGCTTCTATTAACTTATTAAAAGACTCCTCTACTTTCTTTCCTTCATAGTCTAAGATAAACTGGTTAATTTAACTATTAAATCTCTTTTTAGACTTATTATATTCTTCCTGGGTATGCCTTATAGACTAATATCCTTCCTTACCGCACATAAAGCACTTCTGGCTGGTTTGTCTATAGGGGTATACTTTTATATAGGAGTTGCTGCGGGGGTTATAGGTGGGACTTGGTTGGTACAGGTACTGCTAGTAGTAGCAGCGGTCCATAAAGTAGGCATCTAAGTTAGTTTATAGGTTTTATAGGTCCGTAATAAAGGCTTAAGTACTACCTGGTGGGTTTAAAACTTTATATATTATAATAGAGGACCGTAAATTGTTAATAAGGCCAGTTAAGGTGTCTGCAGGCTTATAATAGGTGTATTTACAGGGTTCCACTTCCTAGCAAGCTGTAATAAGTTTATTATATAGGAAGTCATCTATTTGAAGCTTAGCATTAAGGCCATACTATAGGTGCTAAAGGTCTTTAATAAGAATTTGCAGGCACTCTATAGTCAATTTTTTGGTGTTCTTATTAATTATGGTCCGTAACTTAATCGCATTCCATTATGTAAGGATATCACGCTTATACTCTGGCCCTTTAAAGTAGTTGCGTGTAGCTTTATATAGCTTATTAAAGGGAACACTAAGGGGGTTGCCCTTAAGGTTGGTGTAGTAGTAGTTAAGGGCTAGGCTGCGCAGCATAGTGGAATAGGCTTGGCTGAATTCCTATTTAGGAATATTAGCCTTCTAACAAAGGTCCGTAAAGATAGTTAGTTTAAAGTTAAAGTTGTCGTTTTTACTGCTGTACTTAGATTCGTTGGTATAGAGCTTAGCCAGGTTAGCTAGTTCCTTGCCGTAGGTCTTTGCTTATATGGTTTGCAGATTTATAACTTAAATAACAGAAGTGTTTTGGTCCATATTTTGGTTTATAGGGGTGTTGTGGTCCGTAACTTAAGTATTAGGTATGCTTTGGCCAGTAAGATTAATTCTAAAGCTACTAGAGTCTGTAGGACGAATTTGGTTAAATAGGTTAGCTATAAGGCCAGAGATCCTATTAAGTTTAAAGAAAGCAAAGAGTCTACCAGTTTTAATATAGTCTAGGATTTCCTCTTTAGTCCATTCCGTTTGGTCCTCCTTATATATTATATTGTACAAGGACCGTACAATAGTGACTTGTTTATCCCTTTTAACCTATACACCTTAGTGATGTAAAAGGGCTCATAGGTTATGGATAGTAATAGGGTTGCAAGCCTTAAAAATAGCTTCTGTAAAGTCCGTAAAGTCTTCCTTATATTACTCCCATAGGTTGTCATTTATAAGCTTAAAATATCCGTATTTAAGGATTTTAAATTTAATGTAGTTATTAACGTCAGTTATAGATGTAAGGTCGACTCCTTGGCTCTATTTCTCTTAACCTTTGTTAATCTGCTTGCTTATATCTGCTATACTGTATAGCATAGTATATCTGTATAAGCTATAACGGGTTAAGAGGAGCTTATAGCGGGTGGTAGTGGCTTATAGCGGGTAGAGGAGGTCTTATAACGGTCCATAAAATCAATTAACGGGTCTATAATAGTTCGAGAGGTTTTATAATGGTCCGTAAAGGCGATTAACAGGTCTGTAGTAGTTTATAGAAGGGCAGGGGGTTCTGTAAAGGTCTATATTCATGTCTATAAACTTCTAGTAAACCGTACTAGGACTTAAATAAGTATATAGAGATAGTAATATAGTCCGTAATCCCTAACTTCTGACCTTTTAGCAGGTTGTACTAGGATATAAACGGGTGGTTGCTGTCGTGTATTACTCGGGGGGAGGTGTTAAGTAATTGCTGATCTGTGCGCGCTTACTAATTAGTGTTTGTATTAACTTAATAATATAAGTGAGTTATATCCAGGGGCACGAAATACGTATAGTATTATATGCTTGTTTGGATGGTAGTAACTGTCAATTGTATTAAAGTAGACTACGTGGTCTATATACTAACGCGCCCTCCCCCTAATTAGTTAGCACTTTGTAAACAAGTGGTTAGTGCACCAAACGCGTACTTACGCGTTTGGTACACTAGGTGCTGTAATTATACACTTATACTTCTACTCGCCATTTAGACCTAGCCCTATGGGAAATAAACTCTAGACAATCTTCCCTATAATTTAAAGCTTAAGCATATTGTCTTGTGCTTTAGTACCCCCCCCCCCTCCTTACTATCCTCTATATACTGCCGTAGTTGGAAGGTTATTGGATTAACTATAGGCGCCTATACCTGCATACTATAGAGGTGTTTGCTTGTGGCTTATTTAACGTTAAGCAAAGGACGCATTCTTAGCATTAAGCGCAGTACCTATACTTAGGGCAACCGAGCGGCGGGTAAGTTGCTTTGTGGGTTTTTAAAATGCTAAGGCAATAGGAGCAGCAGGAGTAGTAGGAGTAAGATAACCTTTAAGCCTCGGATTATACGCTTTATAAAAAAGACCATGTTAACTTCTTAACTATTAGGCCTCTGTAGTTTAAGCTACACACCGCGGTAGTAGCCTAGCGTTACTTAAATTATTGACAGCTCTATAGAATTAACAATCGGCTTGCTCGTCTATAATTATTTTATAACAGATATTCTCTCCCTGTGGATGGGTACACCGTTCTGTCTATAATGGAAGCTCCATTAAAGAAAGTACATAAAAATAGAGTGGTTTTTTTGGCTATATAAAAAGTAAGCTCCTTAGTTACTAAGGGCTTACCTATAGGGGTTGCTATATATAGGCCAAGTCTATACTAGGCCTATAGCAGGACTAGCTACGCAACTAGCTGCTAAATTTATAGCGGGCTAAACGGTTAGTACTATAGGAGTTATAGCCCGTACTAGGGCACTATTGACTATTCTTATATTACTTATAGTCTGGTTTAGAAGGTTCCTAGCTTTATACTACTTAGTATATATCTTAATTTAATAGAGGCCTTAATTAATAGCTAAGCACTAGTCCATTAGTTCCTTTAGCGTTTATATAGTAGTAAAGACCAGCAGCACAGCTCGCTATAGGTTTAAGGTAAGCTTGTTAAATATATCTAATAGCAGATCTTCCTAGGGGATTTAGGCCTGGCTAGCTAGGTGTAAAAAACGGGTCTAAAAGGCTAAAAAGGTCTCCGTTGTTTTTATATTTAGGCCTTTATAGTTAAGGCAGGCGTTTTGCACCTTAAAGGGGTCCTTATAAATAGAAGACAGGTAGTTAATTATCTCTTTTCTAAAGAGGAAGGGGTCTACTAAGTCCTAGGCGTATCATGGATATAGATGCGTCTATATATCCCCGCTAGTACGGCCAAAGACATAGGCTATTTTAGCTTAGGTAATAGGGAAGTGGTCTATATTAACTTAAAGCTTATTTTATAGTTAAAGCTTCTAATTATTAAATATAGGGTTAGTTCCGTTTATAAGCAATAGGGGGTCTACAACCTTTACGGACCGCAATAATACTAATACTATATATTGGGCTAGTGTAAGGGATATTATTGCAGGTCACCTCGGGTTGCCCTTAGGACAACCCCCGGATACCCCTTGGATGGCCGTCGGTCACGTGCCGGAGGCACGTGCCCGTAGTATATAGTCTCCACAATCCTCGAGGCCTTACCTCCTTAAGGATTTATCTCTCTCACCAATCTATCTTGTTCCACAATTGTGTTCTTATAGCCCCCTATCTACAAGTTCCCCTTACATTTGAATCCTTCCTACTCTTTTTAGAAGGGCAGCTGGCTTTAAAAACCAGATTGTTTACATTTTTATTTACACCTACTATCCTCCCTTGAAAATCTCGCAATAACCTAAACGGAAACCCCATAAATACCTTATGGAAAGCCGTCGCGCTAAGGCAGGAAGGTCCCTCTAATAGCGAGAGATTGCGACAATATAAACCTCTGGGCAAGACGGCCAAATGAGCCCTAATACCCAGATACGCCAGGAGCTTAAAGACTCTCATATACCTACGGTTACTGACAACGTGGAGAAAAACGCAGACACCCTCTATAACGGTTATAACACTGCCGGAAAGTAACTGGAACCCCTCCGGCCCTACCTAGGCCAATTAAAAGATTAAGCGCTAGAAGTAACTCTAAGATCTTCCCCTAAGCTAAAAATGCCAGAGGAATATACTAATACGTCTAATTAGGGATCTAACCAGAACCCTCCCGGAAGACCATCAGCCCACAATCAGCATAGTGGCGGCGCATAGACTGCTTATAAGCCAAGCGGGCCTACTCCTTTTAGTAATCTAACCTAAACACTAACTTAAAACCTAAGCCTTATTAGGAAGCCTACACCAGTTACTAGTGCTAATACTACTTCTATAGCCGGAGCTTCCCTAGGCCTAAGTTCGGAAAGTTAAGAGCCCCATACCAATATTCTTTAAGATGGATATTGGGAAGCTGTCGCAAGGCTCTTAGAAGCTATGCAGGAGGAGGCTACTGGTAAATATATTAGAACCCTTTAAGGGTAAATCCAGATCTGGTAGGGATTAATCCAGGCTAGATAAACTCTTTTATAACCTAGCTAAGGCTAAGGGCTTCCTAGGGGCTACCCAGTATCTACCTAAGAAAGTATAGAAGACTTAGAGAGTTATCTACGCTATAAATAGAAAAAGGATATAGACTAATTAGCTAAGGCCTCTAATAGCCTAGAACTCCGTTATAGACCCAACGCCCAATAGCTGGACGATTGGGTTTGTGAGGTAGATAACTTCTTTAAGATGCTAATAATATAAGATAATACCAAAGAGCGTATATACTGGATTATTAGCAAGATTAAAAACTAATTACTAAACTAGATCGCACTTAATCAGCTTAATAAAGAGCAAATTACCTTATAGCCACAGCTATAAACCTTCCTAAAGAAGTGGACTTAAGATCCGCACGTTGTATAATATAATTATACAGAACTATTCTGGAATGGGACACAGCTTAACCGCTACAATTTCCGCTAGTTTATAAACTTTGTGGAAACTCGTGCTTAACTAATGGATCTAGAGCCCTTTAAAAACAAGGACGGTAGCGTCTGCAAGAAGGAGAAGATTAGATTTATCTAGGCTAGAATTAAGCTAGCAATTTATAACAAAATAAAGCGCGTAGGAGCCCTACCGCGGATCACCGTATATGCGGATTTTAAACGAGCAGTTCTAAACGCTAAGGATATAGTAAGGAACTAGACCTCTTCCGGTAGGAAGCTGGGGGGTCACTAGAAGCGCGGGCACTCTAGTAGCAATATAGGGCAGACCCAAACTTTAAAGAAGCCGTTCTTAAAGAGAAATTTGGAAGGGTTAAAGTTAGGGACCTTAAGTAATAGGAAAGACTTCTAGGGCCAACCTAACACCTATCCGGCACCCTTATGGGAACACTTTAAAAGGTTAAGAGAAAACTTCTCTAGAGGTAAACCTAATTGGAAAAATAAGTAGGGCGATAACCGCACTAATAATCTAAAAAAAGAAAAGCCCTAGTTGCGGACCTCTCCCAGCTGCAACTAGGGCAAGATACGGAAGAAGAGACTCTCTGTATTACTATTAAGCTGGAAATAGTACTCCCTATAGGCAAGGTACATTAGTTCCAAGCACTATATAACAGTGGCGCCAAAATTAATCTCATATAATACAATTTGGTAAAAGAGCATAAGCTTATCCTATTATTAAGGTAGCGGAAACCTATTATAGGGTTCCTAGATAAGCATTAGATTAAACTATATAGTGCCTATAAGCTTATAGTGTTAGTGGCCAACATGCATAACCGCACTAAGGTGGTTGGCCCGCAACCCTTTTAGGCGGCTAACTTTAAAGGCTATAACCTTATTCTTGGATACCCTTAGCTTGCGGAAGCAGACCCTAAGATACGCTTTAAGACAGGAGCCTTTAAATAGTAGAACGATAAAGAATCAGAAGGGCGTATATTACTAGCAAGCTTAAAAGACATCCTAGAAGATATAGCTCCAGGTAAAATAGTATACACTCTATACCTAAAGGAGTATCGGATTGAACCCCTGTTCTATAGCAAGATGGGTATAGAGCCTAGCATAGGTAATAACCCCTCTATAATGGAGACCCTATAGGGAGCTGCCAGACAGGTCGCGGAGACACTATAGGGAGGCGGCGATCTTAAAGATCTTACGAGATACTTCTACCGCCATAGGTTACTCTGGCTTAAGCAATATGCGGAGAATATACTACGGCACCTCAAACGCTGCGTTAAAGAGTTCCCTACCCTCCACTGGCTACCGCATAAAACGGTTTAACGTATGGTAGTAACTATATACAAACAACTACTATAGCGCGCGACGCTACCTATAAGCGTCCTAAGGGAGCTCTAGGATCTACCTGATAACGATATAGAGGATAAACGCAACCCTAATCTGTTAAATATTCTATTAGGCCTAAGGGACTTACTAAGGGTATTCTTGGGTAGGTAAGCCAAAATTATAGCGTAGAACTTAGAATATGATCATATAATTAATCTGGAAGAGGGTAAATAACCCCTAAACCTTTCTATTTATAACCTCTCTTGCAAAGAGCTTGAGATCCTACGGGAATACCTTAATAGTATATAGGAAAAGGGATGGATCCGGCCTAGTAAGTTGCTAGTAGGCGTACCGATCCTCTTTGTCCTAAAACCAGATAGAACTATAAGGCTATATATAGACTATCGCGGTCTTAATAAAGTTATAATTAAGAACCGTTACCCACTACTACTAGTTAGTAAAATGCTGGATTAACTATTTAGGGCGAAGATCTTTATAAAGCTAGATCTATAAGACGCCTATTATAGGCTCCGTATTAAAGAAGGGGATGAGTGGAAGACCGCTTTTAAGACCTAATATGGCCACTTTAAGTATATAGTGATGCCTTTTAGGCTAGCCAATACGCCTGCGATATTCTAATTGTATATTTATAGAGCCTTAGGGGGACTAGTTAACCGCATATATATTATCTATTTAGATAACATCCTAATCTACTTAGAAGACGAGGATTAGTATAAGCAATACATCCGCCAAGTGCTGGAACGTTTGGATAATTGGGGCCTCTACACTAAGGCGTTAAAGTGTACCTTTAATACCAAGTAGGTCGAGTTCCTAGGTTACATTATAACGCCTATAGGCGTAGTTATAGACCTAGTACGGGTATAAACGATCTAAGAGTAGCCGGAGCTAAAGAGCTACTAGGATGTTTAAGTGTTCCTAGGCTTTGCTAATTTTTATAGGCGCTTTATCTATAACTACTTAGACGTCGCCTAACACCTATCTAACTATGTTATGGAAGCTTTCTAAGACCTAGCCCAAGAAGCAAAAAGCTTAAAGGCGGGAAGGAAGAAAACCAAGAAGGGACTAACTAAATGGTATAAACTATAGTTATGGCCTAGAAAGGTTTAGGATGCCTTCTAGGAACTATAAGCAAAGTTTATAGAAGCTTTATTACTGCGGCATTTTAACCTAGATTAGCTATTAATAATAATCACTAATGTATTAAATTTCGCCCTTATTAGTATCCTACTGCAACCTAATAGGGATCCGGACGCTACCTAGCTCTATTAGAGACCAGTAGTATTCTACAGTAGAAAATTCTAGGGGCCTAAAGTTAGGTATTATACCCACAATAAGGAACTGCTGGCTATAGTTAACTGCTTTAAATAGTGGCGATATTACCTTAAGCATATAAGCCATACTACTTATATACTCTCAGATCATCACAATCTACGCTACTTTATAACTACAAAGGAGCTTATACCTTAATAAGCCAGATAGGCAGAGGAGCTCGCGCGATTTAATTTTAAGATTAAATATAAGCTAGGGGAGAATAACCCTGCTAATAGACTATTACGACGGCCAGACTATGCCAAAGGCTTTAAAACGGGAGAAGGAAAATAGATGATAGACATCTTACTCCCTATATTGCAGAACAAGCTCTAGGTGTGGGATGCTTAAGCACCTATAGCTCTATATACTAAGTCTTAGGTAGTGTAAACCCTATCGGCTTCTACTGACGTTCCGGCTGGTACCCGGTTTGTGGCCAATGAGGGTCCGAATATACCTAGACAGGACGTCCCTAACACAACTTTAAAACCTGGTAATACGCTACCTCTAATTGCTAAGCTATCCCCTTAAGCCAAAAGTGAAGCTATAGAGCAATTGGAACTTAGAGCCCTATAATAACTAAAGGACTTTAACCTCGTAGCGGCCTTCCTAATGCACGCGTATTGAAGAGTTGCAAGATCTATAGTACCATTAAGTCTTATACTTAGAGTAGTATAAGACGAAACAGCTTTTACCCAGGAACTATCTGAAAGGTTAATAGATCTTATCCATAAGGTGCAATAGAGGGACGCTTCCTATGCTATCTTTAATGCGGAAGTAGACTGGAAACGTAACAGAAAGGAAGCTGTAAGGCGCTAAAATTAGGAACTAGACCTAATGGGCCTACTGCGTAGAAATGGCAAGGTTTGGGTGCCATATAAAGCAAATCTACAACAGAAGATCCTTATAAGGAATTACAACGATCCTCTAGGCGGCCACTATGGTCAAGCTAAAATAGTAGAATTACTTTAGCGTAAATACTATTAGTTAAAGCTTAAGCAGGAAGCAAAGGAGTATATTAGCCATTATAAGAAGTGTTAAGTATATAAGATCTATAGGCATAAGCTATAGGGTCTACTTAAATCAGTTCCCCCCGCTAGTAAGCTATAGCAATATTACGCCATGGACTTTATTATAGATCTCCCACCATTTAAAGATGGCTAAGGACGAATATACGATTCGGTCCTTATACTTATTAATAGGTTTTTAAAGTATGTCTAATACCTTCCTGTTAATAAGATAATTAACGTATAAGCGCTTACCAGCCTAATTAAGAAGAAATACTTTCTTAAAGTAGATTAGCCGCACTCCATTATTACTAATAGGGGCAGTATCTTTATAAGCCAGTACTGGTTGGATCTATACTTTCATTTAAAGATAGACTACTGTTATAGTATAGCTTTCTATCTATAAACGGATGGGCAAACAGAACGTTAGAACTAGGAACTGGAGTCTTACCTATAAATGTATTTAAACTACTAGCAAGATAACTGGTGCGAGCTACTTCCGTATATAGAATACGCTTACAATTTAAAGTAATATGTATTGTATAAGTATACACTAATCTAGATTGCCTATGGCGTCTAACTATTTGGGTTTGATGGTATACCTAGCAATCACTGGCTAAGGCCGCATGATTAATTATAGGATCCCACCGGGAAGTTAAAGGATATCTACTAGAGAGTATAAGGATACCTCCAGGAATAGGAGGAGTAATGGAAGCATATAAAGTAGAGCCTATAAGATGCCTAAGAGCAGTAGAGACTCTAGTACAACTGTAAACACTAGGATAAGCATTTTGGAGTAGGCGATAAGGTTCTATTACGTTTAACAAATATTAAGACCTGTTAACCATTAAAGAAGCTTAATGTAAGATACCTAGGTCCCTTCTAAGTTAAGGAATAAATTGGCAAGCTAGCCTACCGTCTCTAGCTACCCCTATCTATGGCCTATGTGCATCTAGTGTTTTACGTAAACCTACTAGAGCTATAGTATAGACTACTATTAGAAAAGAACTTCTATCTAGGCCCAATTGAACACCCTAAGGTGGTGGGCGAGTAGTATGAGGTTAAAGCTATACTACGCTATAAGTCTGTTAAGAATAAGCTTTAATATAAAGTTAAATGGCTAGGCTGGCCCGTTAAGGACTCTATATGGGAACCAGAGGATTACCTTAAATATTGCGAAGATATTCTAAAAGAATATTAGGACCAAGGTCTATAATCTACAAATTGCAGAAAGCGCTCTAATACTACGGTGTTATCGCAACCTATAAAGAAAGCTTGTGGTAGACCGTAAAAGGCCCTAAAGAGTAAATAGGTTAAATCGGATATAGAACGGACAGGCTCCGGAAACTATAAGGATTAGGGCTACGGCCTAAGGTAGGATAGGTCCTTAGCCTTTTTATATACATAGTATAGAGTTAATAGGGCATTTTGCTAGAATTGCATTCCTATTTATTAATCTATATTAGGAATATTGTTTCTAGGGCTCCTAAGCCCTTCCTAAAAGCCCTTTAAGGCCTTCCTAAGTACCTAATTAAGGTTCTTAATTGCTACTATATACAAGAATAAATCCTAAATACTTAATCTAAAAAGCCACTATGCCTTATCCTTAGGAGCAGGATTAGTATCCATTGGGCCACTAAGTGATGGCTAATAAGAATGGGATCTAGACCCCTTAGTAGGGGTATGAGTAGGCATGAAAACAGGGGTAGGACGATAAGGTGTAGCTAGGGCAGAGATCCTTAAACGCTTAACACCAATATTAGGTCCAAACTAATACTAATAAAGCTCTTGCGGCGTTAGCTTATAGTTAATAAAGACACGCTTAAGCCTAGAATAAATAGAGACGTTAGCTGGCTGGCATAGTCTGGAACCACCAAGACCTTGCTACGGTAACTGTTAGTTACCTATCTATTAGGTACCCAAAGGGTAACCTACCTAATACCGCATTATATTATGCTCTTTTAAAACTTGACGCGTATACGCAAACTCCTTCTTATAGTAGATGGCAACCTTCTTCTTATTACCCCTATTCCTTACCCTATCCTTAGTGTACCAACCTTGCTCTTGTATAAGGCGTTACTGGCTGGCTTACTGGGAATTATAGGCAGTATAGATGGCCATGGTATAGTCTTAAATTTAACTAAGTTATTTAGCGTTTGCGCTGGAATGAGAGAGAGCCCGGGCGATATAGTAGTTAAGGACATTAAAGGAACATCGCCACTTAGGCCTAGGCTATTAAAGCTTAAAGTCAGCAATGGAAATCTATTAAGAATAGAAAAACTTACCTTAACGCAACTACCGCTCTTGGTACGTATGCATTAATTATAAGGACTAAAGGTATTGGATCTAATATAGTGCGTCTTATTGCAAGCCTCTAGAATCCTCTTATTAGACTTCTGGTCTTTTAAGGACATGCAGGCAAAATTATTTAGGTAGGACTAGCACCAGTTGCGGGTTAGCGGAGGTTAAGGTTCTATATGCAGCGGTAGGGCTAGAATACACTAAGGAATTAGCTTAGAAGAGCAGTTAGCAGGAGAACGAAGAGGCATACTAAAATAATAATGGAAAAGAAGAAAATCTTAATAATATATCAAAGATACGTCCAAAATTGGACGAAGGTTGATAATAGGAAGTAAGGTGTTGAGGAAAAGGAACAGCTTAATAAATAAGGTGTTCTTATACTTTACCGTCCAATACCCTTCTGGTAAATAGCCGTAACCTTGCCAATATAACTCTGTTATAATAGCGTTATTTAGAAGGAAGGAAACACGCGTATAAGTTATTTAACTATTACTTCCTTATAAAAACTGATTACGCGGCTAGGGAAGGCAATTAAGACGTTAATTAAAGATGCATATAGGTTAAATTATACCTAAACGATACTATAATATTAAAAGAATAACGTTACAAACGTCCTTAACAGTCGCATAATAGCTATAGGCGCTATTGTGAAGTGTCTCCTGTTTGCTAGGTAGTAAAGCTACGCCAATTATATAGTATAGGACTACTAGATTTAAAACCATATATACTAAATCTTAAGAGATAAGTCTTTTTAATTAACTGATTGATTACCTAACTGTATATAGCAGCCTAAGGGCAAATGCGGGAGCAATGTGTTAGTGACGTAGGGGATTAGGAGAAAGGATTATAGATTATATCTTAATAGTTAAAGATAACGGTGAGCTAAGGCCCTATACGTTAAATTCTATACCAAAAGGTTCTATAGAACTATATTAGGAACACTAAATTGCCTATAACACTTGCGATTAATTGCAGACCGGTATAAAGGCTTAGAAGTAGAGTTGTATAAAAATCCTTAGGTTAGCCTAGGTAGTTACCGGCATACTTCTAATAGGTTTCTAATAGGTCTTCTGGCAATCCTTATGTCTTTTCTCCAGTTATATTTTTCCTTATTAAGGTTTTTAGGAGTTCAAAGCAGGGGTTAGATAAATAGATAATATATAGCGGCATGCCAATATTTCTCTAAACCCCTTCTGGGACGAGCCCTTATAATCTCCCTTTACTACAAGGTAATGGCGATCGGGGGCCAACCGCAAGAAAGGGGGGGGCAATGTAAGGGATATTATTGTAGGTTACCTTGGGTTGCCTTTAGGACAACCCCTAAATACCCCTTGGATGGCCGTCGGTTACGTGCCGGAGGTACGTGCCCGTAGTATATAGTCTCCACGATCCTCAAGGCCTTACCTCCTCAAGGATTCGTCTCTCTTACCAATCTATCTTGTTCCACAATCGTGTCCTTATAGCCCCCTGTCTATAAGTTCCCCTTACAGCTAGGGCCTTAAGGACTATAGTAAGTCTTTAGGTATCTAATAACTCCTTACTAGGTATAGAGGTGTCTCTAGTTTTAAGTAGCTCTTAAAGCCATTTAATTTTGGCCTTAGCTACTATAAGCTCTTCCTAGGGGGTTAAAACAGCAACTATTTCACTATTAGAGGTATTCGCGGGTCCTATAGCGGCTTTGCCAGCTGTTGTATTTCTTAGCTGTCACGGAACCCGACCGTAGGGGCCTCCATAGAAGAACCCCGTGCTCTCGCGTACACCTCGCGTACAGCTTATGTCAGCTACGCGAGGGTATATCACCTCCTTACGCCCTCGATCCTTACGATCGATCGCGCAACGTCTTATAGACTCCCCGAATACATACGCTTTGTAGCCATTGCCCGCGTTCCGTGACATTACGTTGCGCCTTTTTCTTCACCGACGCTTAGCCTACGACCAATTCTACGTCTCCACAATACCGCAGACGCTGCCAGAAGCAGCGTGTCTACGAGTCACCTTACTTCGTACTCCTAAAGAATCAACAATAGTAAGACAAAATTCCTTACTAGCCACTATGTCAAACTTAAAGAACAACCCAATACCTATATTAAAACCACGACACCAATTAGTCCTAGGAGGATTTAATTTGTTAACCCTAGCCTTAACCCCTAAAGGGAAGCCTAGTGGCTTAAAAGACTACAATAACTATAAGGGGGACATTAATAATGTCTCATCCTTTATTGACTATATAACTATGGATAAATAAGCTAAAGGGCTACTACCTATTAAGATCGAGATATGAGACGCCAAAATATTTGTAAAAATAGTAGCATAAGAACCTAATAAATACTACCGCCTTTTACAGAACTACTATCTAAAGCTTATATAAGCTGAGATGCGTGCTGCCTAAGATTACGATATCATCCAAGACCTATAAGCTCGTGAGGTGCTCGCTAATAACACACGCTAAGAGATTAAAGACGACCTCCGCGCGTCTAAACACGACGTCCAACGATTAAAGAAGGCCGAGATTATACTTATTGCTACGGTTACTAAGAGAGAGGGTATAATTAAATACCTATAATCTTAGCTTAATAAGCACATTTATAACAATACCAGACACCTCTTTACTGTATATAACGCCACCTAAGTCTCTACGCCCCTGGCAACCTTACCTACTTAACGCTTAACGGAAGGTTAGCGCTAAGCAGCTTTACCTAACGGGAACCCCTACCACAGTAGCGGCGATGACGAAAGCCATAACAATTAAACCTAAACTACCACTATAGGGTCTAATACACGCTACCCTAATCCCCTAATCTTTAAGGGTAACCGCAAGGAATACAGCCACTAGAAGATGCAAACCCGTAAGAAACTGGCCTAAAGCGCCTACCTTTTCCCCATAGAAGATACCAAGATTGGCTACATTATTGGACGAACAAAGGGCATCCCGTTTAATAGGCTTTTTGCTTAATGGGAGACTAGTAGTCCCTAGAAGTGGCAGTCCCACTAAGAAGTCCTTAACGACCTTAACTAAATATACCGCGACTATAACCTAGTGGCCACTAGTCGAGCTAAACTACGCGCCCTAAAGATAAGTCCTATTAAATTATTTGACGAGTTCTATATTAAATTCCAGGAATACACCGGAGTCCTTACCTGAGATAACGCTAAAGACCAGAAAGATTTCCTTAAAAAAGTCACTTATCGCCTTAGTCACGCAGCCGCTAGCTACAACTATAACGACATTTATAATATGGTAGCAGCCCTATAGAAGATTAAATAACGGCTAAACTAGATTACTACTGCAAACCCCCGCCCAAAGACCTCCCTATAGAAGCCCTTCAGACCTACTAAACCACCGACGCCTACTACCCTAAGTAACACCACTGGTCCTAATATCGACCTCTCCATACTAGCCTTCCCGAAGAAGCTACTAGACGGAGAGCGCGAGCTACTCCGGAAGCTAAGGCGTTGCTATAGATGCTGTTAAGAAGGCTATTATAGCTATAGCCTAAACTGCCCAATGGCTAGGTTTAGTAGCCGCTGTTAAACACCTAACCCTATGCCCTAGACACTAAATACGTCGCTACGCGCCACTACCGCACAAGACGAAGATGCAGTAACGGTAGTAGAATTAGACGCGGAAGTGGAAAACGCAAAGTCCCAGCCCTAAGTCGCAGGTTAGGACACTCCAATAATGGAGGGATCTATATATCGGCTTGCTTAATAGATAGCTCAGTAAGAATAGAAGGATAGAAGCAAATAGTTTTACCTATAAAGGGAACTACCGCTAAGAAACAATATAAAACCCGTTCTATAATTAACTGCGGAGCTACTAATAAATTTATAGATACCTAATTTATGCGCACTTATAACCTACCTACCTTACCCCTTACTAAAGCCCGCGCCCTATAACTCGCTAATAGTAGTTGTACTGCATAAAAGATTACCTATATAGCATAACTCTACCTAAATATAAACGGACACCAGGAGGAGCTCTAGGCCTATATTACACCACTTACAAACTACCCTATTATCCTTAGAATAAACTGGCTTAAATAATACAACCCCGCCATTAACTAGTAAAAGAGAGAAGTAACCTTTAACTCTAAATACTGCAGAGAGACTTGCCTAGGGCATGGCCTAGCCGCCTCTATCTACTCCCTAGGATATTAACCTAGGGAAACCCTTATTACCCTACCTACAACCAACTACCACTATATAAGCGCCGTGGCCTTCTACCGCATAGCATGTAGGAAAGGCTGGACCGTTACCGCAGCCTCCTAATTACGACTATATAAGCTTAATAAAGATTAGGACCACGTCCTCTACAGTAATAGGATAGATATAGTTAACCTCCTAAAAAACAATGCCCCCGTAGAACTCTACGGACTTTCACCCTTAGACTTTAAGAAGTTTATAAAGCTCAAAAAAGGACTTACTAATAAGGAACTCCGCAAGCTCCTCCCTAAGAGATACTATGACTTTATTAACGTATGCTTACAAAAGAGCGCAGATATACTCCCTTTACATCAACCTGACGACTATGCCATTAATATTAAATAAGGAAAAACGCTGCCCTATAAGAGACCCTACCTAATGTTAAAAGATGAACTCCTAGTTATTAAAAAGTATATTAATAAGTACCTTAATAAAGGGTTTATTTATCCTAGTATGTCCCCAGCAGCCGCCCCTATCCTCCTTGCTAAAAAGCTAGGAGGAGGTATTTGATTCTATGTTAACTATAGAGGACTTAACACTATTACGATTAAGAACTAATACCCTATACCGCTTATACGCGAGACCCTTAAACAGCTTAGCCAAGCCAAAATCTATACTAAACTCAATATTATCGCCGCCTTTAACTGCCTCTGAATACGGGAAGGTAACAAATGGAAAACCGTATTCGCATTACGCTTTGGCCAATTTAAATACACCATCATGCCTTTCAGCGTATATAACAGCCCAGGCAGCTTCCAAAGCTATATTAATAATACCTTACGGGATTACCTTAATGACTTCTGCTCCGCGTACCTAGATAATATACTTATTTATAGTAATGACCCTTCTAAGCATACTAAGCACGTTTAAAAGGTCCTACAGCGCCTTAGAGACGTAGGACTTTATATTAATTTAAAAAAGTACGAATTCTTAGTTACAGAAGTAAAATATCTTAAACTAATTATTACTACTAAGGGTGTCCGTATGGACCCTAAAAAAGTATGTATAATTACTGGATAGCAAACCCCTACCTATATTAAGGACGTATAAGCCTTCCTCAGTTTCGCCAACTTCTATCGGAAATTTATATACAACTTCTCGGGTATTATAGTACCACTTACAGCAATAATGCAAACAAAGGGCCTTTCTGTAAAAGGAAGAAAAATATATTTACATTTTATCTGGACGCCTAAATACGAAAAGGCGTTCTAAGACCTAAAAGATGCGTTTACTAAAGCACCTATCCTAGCTTACTTTATACTAGGACAACAACTCTACCTTAAGACTAACTCCTTAGACCATATTAACGCGGGCGTCCTCTTCTAAATAGGCGATAACGGTTTCTTTTACCTAGTTATATTCTACTCGTCTAAGCTTATACCATAAGAATGTAACTATAAGATCTATAATAAGGAACTCCTTATAATTATATAAGCATTTAAGGAATTCTAACTGGAACTCTCCTTAGCAGAACCTAACCAGCCAACTAAGGTTCTTACGGATTATTGCAACCTTGAGTACTTTATAACTACAAAATAACTAAACCGACGCTAAGTATGTTGGAACGAGTTCCTCTCTAGTTTTAACTTTAAAATCGCATATAGGCTAGGAGTATAAGGTACTAAGCCTAATAGCCTAATACGCCGTTCGCAAGACCTTTCTTAGTTAGAAGATAACCCTTATAATTAATTCCAACAACAAACAATCCTAAAAGCATGAAACTTAGCCCTAGGTATACTACCTAAGACAGAACCAACCGCCCCTTAGCTTTATACCATAGAACTAGAGTTACCCCCTAAAATTAACAAACTTATTACCGCAGTATATAACACCCCTATTAACCCATTACTGCATTAACTAATTGCCGCAAAGATTGCTGGTACCCGTACACTACCTACTAACCTCCGAAGCTTAGGCCAGATTGATATAACAGCCTTAAAAGTAAAAGAGAATAGGCTCTATTATAGAGGCCGTCTATTTATCCCTAACTTAGAAGACCTGTAACAGTAACTAATCCAAATGGCCCATGACCTCTGATTAAGTGGCTACCTAGGTAAAGAAGGAACCTATAAGCTTCTCAGCCGATACTACTTCTAGCCTAAAATGATAGACTTAGTTAAACGCTTTGTAAGCGCCTACTATAGCTATAAACGTGCTAAAGCATTTTATATAAAGTACTAAGGACTGCTACACCCTCTACCAGTACCTATACGACGATGGGCAGATATCGCTATAGATTTCATTGTTAACCTACCACCTTGCAAACGATATGGCTAAACCTATAAGAATATCCTTATAATAATATGCCGACTTATAAAAGAACGCCACTACGTCCCAACCGAAGGCGTAGCCATAAGCGACGTTGCTAACGCCTTCCTCCGCGAAGTTTACCGACTATATAGGTTACCCGACTCTATTACGTCTAACCAAGGCACGTAATTTAACTTTAATATATAGAGGCGGATCTGCCAACGCCTTAGCATTTCTGTTAAGATGTCTATATTCTTTCACCACAAAACTACGGGATAACCGGAAAACGCTAACGCTAGTATAAAGGCGTACTTACGATAGGTAGTCGCCTATAGTTAGGATAACTGGGTAGACCACCTTCCGCTAGGTAAATTTGCAGCAAACAACCATATCTTAGCTACTATAGGACTTACCCCGTTCTTTACAAATAAAGGATATCACCCATAATCCAGTATAGAGCCACTAGAGCCTATCAATAAGAAACTGCTATATAGAAAACGCCTTAAGATACTACTTGCCGATTAATATGCAGACCGTATAAAAGACCTACTTAACTACTATAAAGGAGAGATGGCCTAGGCCTAAGCGAAATAAGCTTACTTCGCTAACCGCTATAGAACACCACTACCTGAGATACGTGTTAGCAACTAGGTATGGTTAGATGCACGTAATATCTCTATATAGAGACCTATGAAGTCACTTAATCACAAAAACCTTGGCCCCTACTAGATTAAACAAGTTATTAATAGAGAAGCTGTATATAAACTAGAGCTTCCGCCTGCCTTAGCCACCCGTGGGATATAGCCCGTGTTTTACCTATAGCTACTATACCTTTACTAGCCTAACCCTCTACTAGGACAAACATAGCCTAAACCCCTACCAGTACTAATCCGAGATAAGAACGAAGACGAGAACTATAAGGAGTGGACCGTTAAACAAATTATTAACTCTAAATACTTTGGTAAAGGCAGAGGACGGCGGCTCTACTATAAAGCTACCTACACAGGATTTGATATAGATTAGCCGGAATAGCAACTATAGGAAGATTTTGAAAACGCAAAAGATCTAATTAGCGATTTCTACTACGCAAACCCACAGAAACTAGGCCTAAGCAAAGATTTCGTACCTAATCCCCTATAGGAGCCGTTACAGCTAAATTATTATACATTACCGTCACATAACTACTCTAATGAGATGTTAAGGAACTTTAACCACCGGTTAAAGTTGTCTAATTGGTCAGATTCTAGACGCTAAGGAGAAGCCAACCAATTAGGATTTTCCATCCCTAGGATAGAAAATCGCTATTGGCTCACTTGCTACTAGCGCCTTAGTAATACCCTCGCACCTTACTAAGTCCCTAATAGCCTCCTTCCCCTCTATAGCCTAGTACCTTCGCATAGTAGCAACCCACAAGCTTTAAGTTAGAAGTACCTATACAAGCCCGTCATACCTGTAACAATATTCCTTCTTTTAGATACCCCAAGCATTTCCCCTACATATATATAGCAACCACAGCGTCGCCGGAGCTCCGCCTTAATAGGAGGGGGGGTAGTGTCACGGAACCCGACCGTAGGGGCCTCTATAGGAGAACCCCGTGCTCTTGCGTACACCTCGCGTACAGCTTAT
>Ga0307507_10001125_pt1 | contig 59306 bp, 64 predicted proteins | sample 7_EM_MG_FD_207223 | JGI IMG/M metagenome (GOLD analysis project Ga0307507, IMG submission 207223) | Populus trichocarpa ectomycorrhiza microbial communities from riparian zone in the Pacific Northwest, United States - 7_EM | ecosystem: Host-associated > Plants > Roots > Unclassified | place... | reverse complement strand
CACCCCCCCCCCCCCCCCCCACCCTCTTACGTCTCGATTAGGATTCAAAGTGTTTTTTATGCTGGTCTGGTGAAGAGTGCCTAGTGGGATTACGGGAGGCTGCCGTATTTTATTAAGTTGTGGGTGTCGTATGCTACATGAGCTTACCCCTCTACCCGTTAAAATTTAACGAGTGACAGTCTGTGATGGGGGAGAATGCAGCGGAGGAGAGTGTGGTGATAATTGTTACCTTTTCGGGGATAATGGTGCTAAAGCATAGCGGTGTGCGTGGACGGACCGAAGTAGAGTTGGGTCTTTTTTTTCTTCTTCTTTGCACGAACTCTACGAATCATAGCTGTTGGCGTCTTGGGGCGGGTGTACCAAGTTAGTAGTGGATTTTTTAAGTATTCGGAATGAGGAAAAGTAAGGTACTATATCCGGTTACGCCAGAGCCAATTTAGTGAAAATAGCCGCGGCCAAGCCCATCAGCCGAGTAACCGACCTTCCAATCACTTTAAAAACGACCCGGTACAATACATCAAGAGTACCGTCCTAATAGCTCCCTCTTTCAGTGTTCAGCGGAGATTTAACCTGTACGAGTAGTTTCAGTTATATATTTACCGGTAGTTTAGCGGTAGATCCTGGGAGCTGAGTTACCATTACCGTATTTGGCAGCTCTCTTGGGCTTACTGCTTACGTCAGCTATCCAACGATGGTATCGAGTATCGTACTTGGTTTTGATGAATTTACACCTCAGCTATTGAAAAGACGGGGTATATTATGGTGGATGTATTATGCTTGCAGCACTGAGATCACGCTAGAACAGTTGATGCGCTTGAGGAGGAAATGCCTAGAGTGGGGGTAATGGAAATCTGAGAAGTTCGCCGGGGGGGAGCGGAATGCATAACTCTGCTCCTGCGAATAGTATATAGCTTGTTGGCACGAGGCACGAGGCGCCTGCTACTGAAAGTCAGAGTAAGAATGGGAGGAGCAACTGCCGATAGTAGCTATGCCAGTGCCGTTGGCTTCTCGGCTTGAGATTGTGAAGTTATATACACAGGAGATGGGAATGGGAATGGGAATAGGGTTACGGAAGGGTGGGTATTTTCCGCTGTTACTCCTACTTCTTCTTCTTCTCTTTCTGTGTAGTTGTCGTGTGGAAGGCGTATAAGGAGTGTTTGAATAAATTCCTCTTTTTTTCTTTCTCTCTTCCCTTTTTTTTATATTGGGGCAAACTACCATGATAGGATTTGGCTACTGTTACTTACTTACAGTCTTTATTTATTTATTTAAACTTTATTACATATATAATATGTATATGAGATGATATTAGATTGTTTATGGTATGATAGGCACTATCTGTAATGATAATGGTATCGTTAGTATGGATGGCAAGTAACTTAAGTAATAAGTTAAGTAAATATTATGATAAATGGAGAACACCGCCGTGAGAATAGTATGATACTACAAGGAAATAACAGTAATAATAATAAAGGGGGCATTCGTTGGCAACAGGTTAGTTGTTGAGGAGAGGGAAACTACTACCCACTACTACTACTACCCGCTGCCCACTGCCGATACTACTACTAAAGGGGGATCCTTGGTAAGGACCACTGGAATCAAGAAGGTTATCATACTATAAAGGAAACTCTGAAGTAAAGTATGATAGGTAGAATTGAGAAAAAAAAAGTAAAAAAAATGAACAAAAAAGAAGTAGGAAGAGCGGTTAATGAATGACTACCGTAAAAATTCGCAACATTACAGTAAATTTCCGTTCCAATAAAAGATGAAGAGAAAAGATGAATGAAAAGGAAGGAAAAAGATCAAACAAGAAAAAAAGAAAAAAAGAAAAAAAGAAACAGGCCCTGCTATGCAACAGAAAAGAATATGTGGTAGGGTGACTTTTTGCTTTCTCCATCCCTTAGTGATTCCCTTCAGTCATTTAGCAAACAAAGAAACTCCGGATCCGGTTTGAACCCCCTTGCCCAATTCCCCGAAATTACAACCCATAGTAACGACACTAAAACACCACTAATGCTGATTTCTTGCCAGTCCTTGCTTTGCTTTCATTTGCTGCATCGTTTGTTAATAAATAAATAAAAAATAGGTATAAAAAAAAAGTAGAAAGGGTGTATATGCGGGGGAGCTCAAATACCTCGATTCTTAGCTTCAACTGGCTTGTTACCTCGGCGGCCCGCTTCCAACTCTCGATAGAATCTGCCCTATTTCCTGCTGCGCTTGCCCTCCCACTTTCAGTACCTTCGCGTAAGGTTGGAGACATCCGGGAGCCCCGTTCATGTCCATACCCATTCTCCTTGTCCTCGCCCGAAAACGCCGAAGCGAGGCTTAGGCGGTTACCGGCGCTCCTTCCCATGGAGTCATTTCTTCCACCGTTATAAGAACCGTTCAGGCCGTTGTCACGATAAACGTGTTCTGAGATATCGGTGGGCGCAGGCGAGGTAGGACGCACTGCACGAGCAAGTTCTCGCTTTAGACGCTCCATCTCACGCTGCTGCTTATGAACTGTGGCTTCAGCGGTTTCAGCGTCAGACCGGGCACGGACGAGCTGGGCTTCCTTGGCACGGATTGAGAGATTATCCCGTGTATGTTCTTCAATCAGTTGAGCATTCTATTGAGTAAATTAGCTTGATTAGCGGACTGGTAAGAGATGACGAGGGTCTACCTGGAGTTGCAGATCATTGATTTCCTGTAACAATTTCGTCTTCTCCGCTTTCTCTTCTTGAATTTGTCTTGCCCATCTATCCTTCTCGGCTCTCAACTCTTCTAATTCAGCCTTTTCCAGAGCGCTGAGGCCCGAGTCGACAACCCTTGCAGGTGCCACTTCCTTAGCCAATGGACGGCTAGCCAAACCTCTCCCACCAAAAGCCACCTTGGGCGCTGGCGGTTCTTCTTCTGGAGAGGGGGCTCCTGGCGCAGCCGCACGCTTTGGTGAAGCCAGAGTGCCTGGCCCCCCGGCACCTAATGGCTTTTTCAATTTCAGACCCCCGGGGCCGGCCTTTGGCGCGCTCAATTTGCTTGGGATGGCCCTCGGAGGATTCATAGGTCGTTGAGGCTCCTCTACAGGCGGTGGAAGAACTGCAGTCGCGGGAGGTGCCTTCTTTTTTAATCCGGGTTTTCCGCCCAAGGTCTTTTTCATAGGAGGAGCCTTCGCAGCTGGTGGTGGAGCAACTGGCTTCGGCTTTTCCTTTGCCTTGACCTCAGCGGTCTCAAAAAACTCCTTAATTTTGACCTTTCTGATTTCATCTAACCCATCCAAGAATGGATTCATCTGTCGTTCACCCAAAATCTTCATCAATGTTCCCATAGCCTCGGCAGCTCCATCACGAGCAGGAGCGGTAGTGTCACTTAGAAGTTTTCCCGAGGCTTCAGCAATCGACTTAGATTCCGCCTTCGAGGGAAAATCGCGGGTGTTACGTAGGCAACGAATTAGAAATCGCAATGTCTCGAGTTTAACATTGGGGTTCTTATGCTTCATGTATTCTAGGATGTCCTCGAGGCAGTCTGTAAGAGAAGTCTTTTATAGCTATTAGTAAGAGCGCTAGCTAGGCAAGTGTGTTCGCAACACATAACGGGGGACATACCGCGCCAAAAATTGCATCCAAGGCTTTAGCTAGTGCCTCTACTACCGTCGGTTTCTTCTCTTTCAAGCGCTCAAGAATTGGTGTCATGATGGAGGATCTATGCCGTCCGAAAGATTTCCTCAATCCATTTGCGAGTAGCTCTACGCAGTTAGCGGCTACAGTCACAACCACAACGTTTGCATCTTTCATAGATTTCGCTAAGGCCCGGATAATTTCATTGAAATCTCCGTCCCTAATTCTAGGAACATTGAGCAAGGCAAATAGTGACTCTAGCGCGTCTTTCCGATCCTTCCACTTAGTTGAAGCAATCATCTCGTGAAACTCGTTTGGAAGCTTTGAAAGGACGTCAACAGGCTCAGCCAAATCAAATGCATCCACTTCCGCCTCGACTTCTTCCTCCCCTTGCTCCTCTTCCCCACCTGCCGTAGCTTGCTGGGACCGTAATAGCCTCTCTTGTTTCGGGGACTCGTCTTTGACCTTTTCGAAGGCCTCCTCGAGTTCTTTCTGTTGAACAGGCTTCAGGTCATTGAAAAACATGGGTTTCATTGCATCTTTCAGCCATTTGTATAATTCGATGGCCAACTTGGTAGCCTCTGCTCTGACGTTCTTATCCGCGTGACCAAATAAGGCCGGAAGCGCTTTAAGAACAGGCTTTGGATCTACCGTCCGTGCACCGAAAGTTGCGTATATTGAGGTAAAGGTTGTGATGGTAGCGGCAATGATTTTTGGCATTTTATGTGAGAGATATGGGGCCAATTCGTCCAACACGGGGCCGGGTGTATCAAGTTCTATATATAAAAGGACTGCCTCCAGTGACTTCTGTTTGGTTCCCGCGCGAGTAGAAGAAAGTCCTTTTTCGACCAGCGGAGATATTGTGTGGGACCGTGATCTACAAAACAATAAAACAAACCACCGTTAGTTTTGATATCCCTCGAGTATAGAATGAGAGCCTTGGATTCATATACCGTAAACAAGCGTTTACTCCACCATATTGTAAGAACGCACAGAGTGCAGTGATACCCTCTTGTTGAGCAGCAACGTTGGAATCCAGGACAGTTTTTTTCCAGAGACCAGAGTCCATAAGCCAGTCTCGAAAGCATGGTGCACCTTCATCGGGCGATTTTGCAAATTCGCTGTGGGAAGCGAGCTATTAGTCTATGGATTAGGCAAACGGGATCGCCAATAAAACTCACGCAGCAGCTTCTTCGTAGGCCGCCTTGCGGACTTTCCAGACCTTGTGAACCGCTCTGTCGGTGAGAGGAAGGTTAGAGTAGTCGGGCTCTTCTTCAGCCATTGTGGGTATTTTTTTTTCTAAAAAGACAGAAGGAAAAGAATGTAAGCAGTCGCACAGATAGATGATAGAGACTGATGAGGGGAGGGGTAAGACGAGGGGAGATGGAAGCCATACTTATTTCCACCGATGACAACAGAATATGTGGTTGGGGTAGTGGGGTTAGAAGCGAAGGGGCAGGCAGGTATCGGATGAGGTAGATAAATGTTAAGACGTTGTTGTGGGAAAAAGAGAGGTGGAAGGAGGCTTCGTTGATTCGTTGGTTGGTTGCTGGCAAAAACAACAAAACAACAGGGGAATGCCAAGACAGTCTGGAAGGCTTTTTTTTTTCTTCTTTTCTACCGTATTTTGGACTCAGTCTCTGGTTGCTGTGGAGAGTTTTTTGATAGGAAATGATTCGTCCCCACAGGGCAAGTTTGAATGTCAATCATCTCGTTTGCTCAGGGTCAGAGCAAGTGAGCCTACAGCACAGTATGCACCGGGTACAGTACAGTATGGTGATACTCTGCGGCAAGTGAGCTCATCTCAAACTCATCTAGGGCTTGCACCTACTGTATGTATAATAAATCATATTTTCCCGTTTACGAATACCGGTATTCCCTCTACCGGTACTGTACTCGAGTAAGGTGCCGATATACTAGTAATACATGACACTGCCAGTCCAGCACGGAAGTGGCATAGTAATACCGGTACTATATCATAGTAAATCTCATCATGAACGAAAATTCAATCTATGATACCGTATAATATTCCTTATCAGAGCGCCACTCCAAGCTAGGGTGGATTGTGGCTGAGAGTGCTCAAGTTATGGGATGGGTGGCCCCCAACTCGTCTTGAGCCTCATCCTCATCGCCAAGAAACAAAACTTTCTATGTATCATAAGACAATCGTCTCCAAGTTACCCTGCTTGAGGGTACGGTAGTAGTTTGCCTTGCGCAGGCAACAAACTTCTCTTGTTTTGTCGCGTCAACCGGTCAACATTCCTTCACCTTCAACTCTTCCGCCCGCGCCCCAACACGCGCAATAATACCTTTTACGACTGCTAAGCTTAATAATATATTTTCCTTACAATCGCCCCCTCCTTTCCCCCCCTTCCCCCATTTCCAGCATCTTTTCTGTTTTAAAATTCCTTCGAACCATTTATCCGCACCAACCGGAGCATTTAGTCTGGCTTGACCTTCAACTCTTGCACCACATTCATGGCGTCAGTCGACGTGCTGACCCCTTCCCCTGGGGGAGGGGGTGCGATCGACATTACACGCCTTTCCACTTTTCTGCTGGTAGGAGAAGACGTTATTTCTTCTCTTGCTGGGATTACCGAGGACTACATAACTTCGGTTCTCCGGGCTATCGATGACAGGGCTCGGGAGTACGAGAATTTGCGAGCGGACAAACTACGGATCGAAGTTGAGCTAGAGCAATCCGTCCGTACCGCCGATAATAAAGTCAAGGGGATGAAAAAGCAGTTAGACGACAGCCTTACCGAGACACAAGAACTAAGATCGAGGCTTGAGAACTCAGGTTTGTTTGTACCGTTGTCTGAATTGTTGATGCACACTTGGGTTACTTACGCATAATTTCTTTTGCCTCTAGAGACCGCTCGAAAAACCGTCGAAACTGAATTTGGGAATTACAAATCATCCAGGGTCACTGTCGACGAAGAGGTCCATACATTGAGAACTCGGGTTCAGTCGTTGGAGTCCGATAAGCGGGATACCCTGGATGCCCTTGACCGTAAGGCCAATGATTACGATCGCCTACAAGACGAGTATGCAGCATTACAGTCCAAATCGATTGAGACACGCCAGGAGATTAGCTCCCTTGAAAATCAACTTCGACAAGCACAATCTACGCAAAATTCCTCCAAGTTTAAGGAACAAAACCTTCTTCAAGAGGTTGAGTTGCTTAAGAAAAACAACACATGGCTAGAGAACGAACTGAGTACGAAGGTTGCGGAATTCCAAAAATTTAGGAAGGAAAAGGCTGCTCAAGTCTCCTCCTTGCAACGTGAACTTGATGAAGCATTGAGCTCGGTGGATATTACACAGCGCAACTCGGATAATTTGAAGCAACGTTTTGACGAAATATCCAAAAAGGCTGAGGATGCTCTGGCTAAAGTACAGGACCTCCAGAATAAGGCAGTGCTTCAGGAGGAAAACTTCAGAAACGAAATGCATTCACAACAGCGATTGGCAGAACTATTCGAACAGTCTACCAAGAGCGCAAGGGCGAGGGTAGCCGACTTGGAGCGATTGCTGGAACAGGAACACGAGCGTGAAAGTGTGGAAATTGGCCAGGCGCGTGCAGCAGCTGAAACGGAGCGAGCAGAGAAGGATGCTGCCATAACCCGTGTGTCACAGTTAGAAGTACACGTAGAGCGATTAGAAGCTGACCTTTCTACGTATGCCTCTGGCTTGTTTAATGCTGGTTCTCCCCGGGGAAGCATTAACGGAAATTCTACACCAAATCGCCGCCCAGGATCAGCAGCCGGAACGCCCGGCGGATTGAATCTAGCCTCTCCCGCTGCAATGAGGTTCCAGAAATCTGGTATTTCGGTGACTCAGCTGTACTCCGACTATATGACTGTGAAAGCTAGTTATGAAGCTGAGAAACGAAGGAATACTAAGTTAGAAGAGGCTATTGAGGAGGTGATGCAGGACTTGGAGCAGAAGGCCCCTGAGATTCAGGAGCTTCGTGAAGAGGATGCAAGATTGCAAAAGGACTTAATTGAAATGAGTGAATTGCTCGATAAAGCCCACAAAGAAAACGAGCAAATCGAGAAGGACTCGAGAACTGTTTCCCTGAAATTTAAGGATTCTGAACGGGAGGTTGTTGTTCTCAGAAAGCAACTCCGCGACCTGAGCACCCAAGTCCAAGTTCTTCTGGTCGAGATAGAGCACCGTGACTCTGGAGCCGACCCTCTTTCTGTGGCCCAAAACGAGGTTTACGAACAAATAATCAGCGGGGCCGAGCGTGATGTGGCTGAAGCGGATACAGACAGAATAATTTCCCAAAAATTGACCATATTCCGCGGCGTCCGAGAACTCCAGGACAAAAATGAACAGTTGCTTAAAGCTATTCGGGAGTTGAGCATGAAGATGGAGCAGGAGGGGCAAGATAGGAGGAATGAACAACTAGGGAAGGAGGGGACAGAGGTTGCACAGTTGAGAGGTGTCGTGGCAAAGCTTAGGGACGAGCTCACAGCTTTAGGCGCGAAGGCGCAATCGTTTGTTCGTGAGCGTGATATGTTCCGTCGCATGCTTCAGAATAAGGGTGACCTCCCTGCAGATAGCAGCGTTAATGATCAAGATATGTCTACCTCCGGAGCCGGCGCAACTTCCAGCCAAGGTCCAGAGAACCTTGCAGAGCTCCTTCGGGAGCTTCAGGCCCAATACGACCAATTCAAGACAGAAGCGTTGGAAAACCACACGACCCTGAATGACCAAACCAGACGATTGGCCCAGGAAAAGACAGAGTTAGAGGTGAAGGCTCGAACCGTGGCTTCTCAACTTGAACTGGCTAATGGTATGGATTCCTCACTATGTATCATATTATATACTAATAACTGCTCCGATAGACCGATATGAAATGCTCAATGGAAACTTTAATATTCTCAGAATGGAGAATACAGAGCTTCAAAAACGCATTGCTTCCTTACAGGAAGCCCAGGCTAAAGAGGATGCGATAAACCAGAAGCTTACAGACGACCTCGCCGACTCTCAATCTGTGCTCGAGGGGATGCGCAATGAAACTGCCAATCTTAAGGCGGAGAAGAATCTTTGGAGGAGCATCGAGCAACGCCTTGCCCAAGATAACGAAGCCCTTAGTCAAGAGCGAACCCGACTGAACGAGCTTATTGCTGATCTTCAATCCATGCAAACTCAACGGGAACGAGAAGAGTCAGAAACAAGAAGGCGCCTCAACAGCCAGAACGAGAAACTCGAAACGGAGATTCAACAAACCAAGCGCAGGCTTAATGAGGAAATCGAGGCAGCAAAAAAGTTCGCCGTTCGGAAGGAGATCGATGCCAGGGATACCCAGAAGAAGATTGATGATCTAAATAGCACACTCGCTTCCACAAGGGAAGCCCTTGTCGCTTCCCAGACAAATCAGACTCACCTTCAATCCAGGACTGAAGAATTAACGAGTCAGCTGAAGTCGATGGAGGAGAAATTAACCATCCAGTCATCTCAGCCTCGGGTTTCCTCTCGGCCAGAAGGAGAAGATGACGACGAAGACTCGGAATATCGAATGCGAGTACTGCAAGAGGAGTGCGATAAACTACAAGGTCAATTGGACGATGCCACCAATGAAATCGCCAACCTCAAGGCACAGGTTGATCAATACAAATTGATAGCCCTGGACGGTGAGGAAGAGCTTGCGAGCATTAATGAAACGTATGATGCATACAAAGAAAGTATGGAGCAGCAAGCCAATGAGCAAGAGGTATGTCCGGTCATGGAGAGTGTGCATGGCCTTTTTATGACACTGACCTCTGGTATAGGACAAGATTCGTGACCTCAAGCAGAGGCTTGAGGATACCAATAATGAGTTAGCATCTATTAATCAAGAATTATCTGACCTTCGGCAAGCGGAGCTCGAGAAGCGACAACAATTCGAAGACGAGAGAAACCTCTTACAATCTCAGATCAACGGTTTGAAGGAAGATGCCGAGAAGAGTACCGCGGCTGTCTCTTGCTATCAAGACGATCTAAGAAGTCAAGCCCGCATCGCCCAAGACGCCCAGCAAAATTATGAGCGCGAGCTTGTCAAACACGCTGAGGCTGCTCAGGCATTGCAGCAAGTTCGCGAGGAGCACTCTAAACTTAAAGCCGACGTCTATCTGATCAAGTCCGAAGCAGAAACAGCAAAGACAAACCTCGCGGCATCTGAGTCTAGCTGGGAATCTCAGAAGGAAATGTACGTCAAAGAGCTCGAGGAGACCAAAAAACATTCTGAGGGCCTTTCCAAGCAATACAAGATTTTGCTCGACCAGTTTGAGAATGTCAACACTCAGATATCGGAAATCAAGAAATCTCGTGCTGCTTCAGATGATTACAATGAGTCCAGAGAACAGCCTACGACAGACAGGAGCCTTGAGGACCTCCGAGAGGTCCTTAGGTATCTTCGTAACGAAAAGGAGATTGTGGACGTTCAATACGACTTATGCTTACAGGAAAATAGGCGACTCAAACAACAACTTGATTACACCAAGACTGCCTTAGATGAGAATAAGCTGTTACTCGCGCAGGAGAGAGAGCGTGAATCCGCTCAACTTCGTGGGGCCATGCAACATAAGGATTTGATGGAAAGAATCTCGGAGTTGAATATCCTACGGGAGAGTAACAGCGCTTTACGAAGTGACTGTGAGAAGAGGGGCAAGAAGGTTAGTGAACTAACCGAAAAGGTTGACGAACTTGTGGCCAAGCTTCGGCCTCTAGAAGGTAACGTAAACCCCCATTGCGCATGAAATTCATCTAAATCTAATTCATCTCGAATAGACCAAGTGAGTGCTCTCGAAGCGGAGAGAGAAGCCAAAGAGGAGCAGGTCAAGTTATTACAGGAAAATAGTGAGCACTGGAAAGCTAGGGCTCAGCAAATTCTACAAAAATATGACGTAAGTTTTCATTCACCCCGGGTCTTCAGGCTTTTTTAACGCAGCACAGCGTGTCGACCCTGCTGAGCTCGAAGCCCTCAAGGAACAGGCGAGAACTCTTGAGGAGAAATGCAACACTCTCGAGGCTGAGCGTGATACTCTACAAAAACAACTTACCGAGTTTGAAGAGCTGAAGCAAAAAGAGCTTACGGAGGCGGCGGAGGTTTGGCGGTCAAAACTTTCGACTATCGTCCAAACAACAAAAACAAAGCTCCGTGAGGCCAGCGAGAAATTGACAACAGAGAAAAAGAATGCCACGGATGCCCAAGAGCAATTGGCAGCCCTTCAGACAGAGCTCAATGCAGCCCGACAATCAAGCAGTGAGGAAGTCAAGCAGCTGCAGGAGGAAAAGAACAGGCTGGAGTCTGAATTCCAAGCCATGCAAACTAAAGCTGCCGAAGTTGAGGAGAATTTCAAAAACTATAAGGGTAGAGCATCAACGTTGACCCGTGATATGGTGAGAATTTCGGATCACAGCATGGATTATATATGCTAACTGTGGATTGTAGAGCACGCTGAAGACCCAATACGAGGAGGCCCAACAGGAAATCAACACACTAAAGGCCCTAGGACAACCTGCCCCTGTTGCTCCAATGGCCCCTGTTAGTGACGAGGCAACTTTTGAAGCAGAGGTTGCTCGAAGAGTTGCTGCGCTTCCACCAGTTGACAACTCTGCATTGATCGAGGCAGAGGTGGCCCGAAAGCTTGCCGAGAGACAAGCCAATCAGCCTGCCCAACTAAGCACGGAACCGATCGATCATACAGCCGCTATCGAAGCTGAAGTTGCCCGACAGGTCGCCGATTTCCAAGCAAGCCAAACTGTACAGAGCACCGAGCCCCCACAGCCTGTGGATAACTCTGCCGTCATCGAAGCCGAAGTAGCCAAGAGAATGGCCCAGGCCCAGATCATTGCAAATTCTGCTGCTGTTGAAGCAGAGGTTTCTCGCAGGCTTGCCGAGAGTCAGGCATCACATGGCTCGGAGCCGGGTGAAGTAACGCCTTCCGCTGCTGATGTTGAAAGGATAGTTGAGGATCGTGTAAAGAAGGAAAAGGAAAAGCTCGAGCAACGAATTACAGAGGCTCGTAAGGGGTTCCAGGAGTACAAGGCGAAGGCTGTTGCCAAAGCTCTTAGTGACGCAGCAGTTGATTTCGACAAGAAAATAGCCGCTAAGGACGAGGAACACAAGAAACAGATTCAAACTTTGGAAGCAACAATTGCGCAACTGAAGAATGCGATTGAGGAGCTCAAGAAACAACTTGAAGAGGTCAAAGCAACTCAACCCACAGTTCCTCAAATCGATGCTGAGCAGCATCAGAAAGCCCTTGACGCCAAAGATTTAGAACACCAGAAGGAGGTTAAAAAAATTAAGGAGGAAGAGGAATCGAAGCTTGAGCAGGCCAAAGTGGATATCCGGCATGAAGTGCAGGCAGAACTTCTTGTTGTTAAAGGAGGTGAAACTGATACGACTGACCCTTCGGCCAAGAAACCTCCAACTCAAGAGGAATTGAAGGCTATCATCAAGAGGAACGTTGAGCACCGTCTTGGGAAGGAGAAGGAGAAATGGCAACGGGAAATCGATAACGAGCAGGAAAAGACTATTGAATCCAAATTACAGGGCGCTCTCGAGGGAAAGCTTAAGGAAATGGAGGCCGAGCTCCAGACTCAACAGGCAGCCTTATTAGAAAAGAGCAAAGATGCATTGAGGCAAGAAGGAGCAGCGAGAATTAAGGTTCAGTTAAGCATGATGGAAAAGCGGAATAAAACTTTGGAAGAGAAGATCAAAGCTTATGAATCCCTTGGAGGAAGTCCACCCCAGCAGGTGGCTCCCCCAGTCACTGGTATCAAGCCCCCAGGAGCAGTAATCCACCCAACCCCACAGCAAGGAGAAACTAGCCAAATTCCTCTCCCACGAGGCCAGGGTCCTCCACGCAAAGCAGACGGGCAAGGAACTGGCCCTGCAGCACTGCGAAGTCTCCGCGGCGTTCTTGAGTCCAACATTCCGCGCGGAGGCGGACGGGGCGGTGGTCAAGGCGGACGAGGAGTAGGTGGTCAACCGCAACAACAGCAGCAACAACCGCCGCCCGGTATGCAGCAATCACCCGGCGCTTCTCAACCATATCCTCAGCCGGCATTTCAAACATCTCAAATGGGTCAAATAGGTCAGATGGGCCAAATGTCCCCGAATCAGCAGCAGCAAGGCTTACCACAGCCCGCCTTCGGCCATCGCCCGAGCCTACCGGGCCAAGGACAACAGCCCCAGCCTCAACCTCAACTACCTAGGCCCGGAATCTTCAGCGGCGGAAGAGGAGCCGGAGGTCCCTTCAACCCCGGCCCAGGTCGCGGCCGTGGAGCCGCGCCACAACTACAAAACATCCAGACCGGACACCCTCAGCAAAATGCCACTCCATCCCAACAGAGCCCAGGTCGCGGCATGAATCCCGGCGCGCGCCAATTTGTACCGACGAAACGCCTACGAGAAGACGGTACAGAGGCAGAGGACCAGAACTCAAATATAGGAAAGCGCATAAGGGGTGGTCATACCGGCTAGGCTTAATTTGGAGTTTTTCCTCCCACTTTATTGCTCTTTATTACAACTACCCCACCAGATTCTCTCGTTTTAAAAGCTACTTTTTGTTTGTTTTTTCCTCCCCTTCCAATTTTTTTATTTTCACATTGTATAGTTTAGTTGAGCTGAAAAATTCTTGATGCTTTTTTCTTTTTCCTTTTTTTCTCGAGCCTTTCATTTTATTTCCTCTCTTTTCCTGTCTTGGCTTCTATTTTGCTTTACCGTGTCATGCGTTCGTCGGTCAGGTTGGTTAGGTCATCGTTGGTATGGATGGGTGTAACTTGTATTAAAACAGTTTTTATCTCTTTTTTTTTATCCCCCTCATAACGATATTTATTTTTACCCTATTAAGTCAGCTTCATTTTTTCGCTTTAAAACTTGAATATTATCGTATCACAGTATAGTGCTCTGTGCTTGCCGGTATTGTGATTATTCCAATGCGACGTGCGGTATCACGAAGTTTCCATTACACGATATCAGCCAACTCGTTAGTCAACATTACCCCAGGATCCCGATGCCCATCTATAGATTACGCACTGTACGGGTATCATCGCCGTCCTAGTAGAAAAAATGTGATTTCCACACTCATACAATACCATAATACATGAGAGAAATCTAGGGTGGGTTTCTGGGCGAGTGAGTGATGATCTGTGATGTGCCGGAGGACGATGTCGAGTGAATAGAGCCGGAGCTATTTCGCCACGGCACACCGCTTAAGTAATCGTCCGCTGTCTTTTCTTTATTCAAGTGGTTTTCTGCTGTGTACGGAAGCGTCCTGGCTATGATATTATGATAATATTATAATCTATAAAATTATGTACTGTATCATACGTACTTATCAAAATGAGCGATCTGATGATCAGATAGACATCTAATCTCTTTAGTGGTAGGAAGCAGTCCTCATTGCAACCCTCAACCCATGCCCAGTTATCTTCACATGCAATCTTCTCAGTACCTCCTAGCTTGGCACCTCTCAATTTCCCATATAATCCTTCTTCCCTCCCCTTTCCCTCTCATCCTTACACTCTCTTTCTTTTGGTTTTTTCTATCACAACCAACAATTTTTTTTATTTTTATTCCTTATACTTTTCTTAATCACTATGTATCTCTACTACCTTTACACACTTCTCACTACCCCTCTCACTTGTAATATCCACGAACCTCTTTCACTTATCATACTGTTCTCCCTATTTTACACTATTTATACTATTCTAATTCCCTCTAATCACCCTTCTCTGGCAGGAAACTATGTGCTAATAGAAGAGCTCATTTCTTCATATATGATTTCGGGCCTATCTATACCACTATCTTGGGTTCCCAATACATCTTTCTTTTCTTTTCACTCATATTACACCTCAGGTATGCAACCATTTCACAGTGACTCTCTCTTGAAGTACCTTTATACTAATTAAGATTATCTATATCCACAGGAGGATATGAACAGTCAAATATATGACAAGTGTCAGGGAGACAAGAAACCAGGTGAGTTCTAATTCAATACCAGAGGTAACTCCTGCCGGACCTGTAAGGAATGCTTGGTAAGTCATTTTATTATATTTCTTCAAAAGTCAATATTTTGATAGATCAAAGCTAATAAAAATATATTTTATCATTAGACCAGGTAGTAGGATGTCAAACATCTATTATCAGCTTCCCAAAATGTAGCAGCAGTACTTGCCGACCTCAAGGCAGTACAGGCTATAGGCTTAAATCTTAATTCAGCTCATATAGTATTCACTAAGTGTCTTTTAGAATACATGATGTATATCTTGAGTCTATTAGATCTGAGGTGCAGTGGTTGCCAGGCACTATACTGGCTAACAGAAAGGCAGTGTGCATATAGTACTCAAGACTGGTACATTTAAGGGCTGTTGTAAGCAGGGTCATGTCAGATTAGTGAGGATGGGGACTTTGTCTAAACCTCTGATGATAAGTTACTAGCTATTGGGACCTCAGACTGGGTTCGCACTGACAATTGTATCTTGCTTCTCCAACTTCTGCTAAACCAAAAAATAGAATCCAGTTTTTAATATTATATATTTATATTAACCTTAATTATAGTACTTAATCATAATCATTCCGATAAGCTCTATCAGGGTTAGAAGACTACGTGTTGGATTAAACTTAGTGTCTGGTAGCTAGAAGGTTGTACTTGCGGAGGTCTGACACTTTAAGTTTGGATAATGCCATTTTGCGATTTTTGAGTATTCAAGAAATATGGTGTTTGCTGTTGATATTGAGACTAGAAAACTGGTTCTGATGGCTCTACAGAGTGCTAGGCCAGGGTTTTAGGCTCTCGTTTTTACAAAAGTGAAGCAATAACATAAAGGTGAGCCAGTTGAGTTGATCTAAATAGGGATCTGCACTTTCCATATCCTTTTCTTACTGTCTTTCCTCCACCATTCTTTTTTCCTCTACTCTCCCTCTTGTTTCCCTTTCCTTTGTTTCATTTTCCTTTTCTTTTGCTTTTTCTTTGTCTCTTTTACTTTTTCCTCTTCCTTCACTTACTTCAATGTTTTATACTAGGCTTACTATGAGGCTTGTGGGCACGAGACCTCTCAGCAGTTTGATATTGCTGGGCAGCTCAAGACCCTTGTACAGTCTGAAATACATTAACCACTAAGTTGAGCAACTAAAGCCAACACTCCAAACAACCAAAAAGCCAACCAAGTTGACTAAGGATCTACTTATATATTGACTTTTACCCCTCTTCCTTTTTTTTCTTTTTTTTCTTTTCCTTGTTTTAATTTATCTCTCTCACTTTCACTTTCTCTCTTCTCTCCAGCAATGACGCTTTCTTCGTTCATTTCATATCCTAATCACTAAATATGGGATCAGCTTTCAGAGGTTGAGTACCATTTTCATAATCTTCTGAAGGTTGTTTCTTTTTTCTTTTCTTAATCTAAGGTAGTTATAGAGTGTGCTAACTCTGCTGATAGAGTGTTTATGAATGTGAGGTGGAAATCAGAACAGAATTTGCAGCGCTGAAGGCCAGGCTGCAAGTGATTGAGTGGAAGGTGTCAGCATTTGTTCCCACTGGTATTACTGTCTTTGGGGTAAGTCCTGCCTAAGTGATTTTGAGTTTTACTGGGACTTATGTAATCTATAGGTGATACTCTACTAGTACTTCATGGGAAAATGAGAGAAACATTTTCCGGTAGCAGTTGTCACCATCCTCATCGAAAAAATATGGGAAGACCATATCAAAACCTTAATAGTATATTGCTAACATAGTTGAAAGCTTGTGCTAACTACCCCTCCCCCAAACCCCACTGATGTACTGGCTCCAGCTACTAATACCCTGACCAAGTAAGGCTTGGCCTACTTCTTCTCTTTTGTCTTTTTTTTAATAACCTTTTTTCTTTTTTTTTCTCTTTTTCAAAAGAGTGTACAAAAATGAAAAAATAAAGATAAAAAAATTAAAAAAAACCCCCATTGGCTCCTTCCCTGCAGCCCAGAAATAAACAAAAAGAAAAAAGAAAAACTAGTATTATTATTATGATAATATTTTATGTTTAGTATTCCAGGAGTGTGGGTTTTATATTACCGGCCCTGGGCTCGAATCACATAATCTCCATGCATCGCGTCTGTATGGAGCGGCGTTTCTTATCTGGTGAGGTAGGTTCCGGGGGGTGTATCCTACTCCCATCTCAAGAATCTGCAAACTCCCAGTTCGGAGGTGTGGAGGGACCTATCTATAACTTATAGCTGAACTTATTATACAAGCCTCCTACCGGATTTTCCTTTCCTTCCTACTACAATTGTTAGAATGGCAGCTACTGTACCACCCAGATGTGGATGTTTTTATTATACCCATTCGTTCAAAAAGTGATTTAAGTCTTCAGCAAAAAACTAATTTTATAAAATTATTCTGGGGTGCTACACTAGGTCCAAGTTAAAGTATCATAAGTAATGAAAAAGTTGAGGTCAGCGTCATGGATTATCACTCGGTGGCTATAACCGGGAGGGGGAGGAAGGGGAAAAAACGATTAAAAAATTAAAAATTAAGAACTGGTGGAAGTACAGTACAGTAAGCCATGTTTCTGTGTTGAACACTGGAGTAAATTACGGATTAATTTCGGTGCTGAGTGTTAGTGGAATCATTGCATTGCATAGCATAACATTGCATAGCATGGCATGGCATCGCGTCGCCGGATGGGGGTGAGGTATCATAGCTGTCTTGTATTATAAGTTGGTGGGGTTGTCGTGTATTAAAATTTAATTTAATTTGAGGAGTTTGGAGGTCGCTCGGGTATGGTATTTCGCCATAGGGGTGGAATTACTAGACTAGAGTTAGGCTGGCGATGCGATTGTTCTAATATTGATGGCATGATACTATGCCAGCTGGGCAACATGGGGTAGGGAACTTCGGCACTTCCGTCATTATCCGTATAACTTGGTAACGGCGTTTTTATGATAAAATTATGACACAGCTACCCTTTGAATAGCGCGGCAAGCAAACACAGGTATCAAGCAGTTTCCGACGAAATAAAAACTGCTGGTCATTTTCAAAAGTGATGGGGATATATATAATAGTCCGAGCACAGAACAAAACAGCCTTATCATACCGTCAGTGGGTTAAGATAAAAATATTAAAAAAACTACCTCTTAACCCTCTTTGACCTCCTCGGCTCGGTATCAGCGCTATCTTCCTTGACCGTTTTAGCTTTCCCCCTCGCCCCCTTAGTATCCTTATTCTTCTCGCTTCCCTCCATGCGAGCGCGCGCCGCACGGAATTGCTCTTCAGTAGGCTCCGACGGACCAAGCTCTGCCTCTTCGTCTATATCCGTGGCCTTCTTACGCTTCGAGTTTGTTGCTTTCTTCTTAGTCTTTGGCTTGGGCAGGTACTTAGCCTCAAGATTTGACATCATTTCTTCCATGCGATTATTCGATCTCTTCTGGATGAGGTTCCTAAGCCCGCTGATATCGTCTTCTGTCGCATCCGCCTCCTTGGTCTTTTTTCCTTTTGATTTTTTAGATCCCTTATCGGCGGCCTTTTCTTCGCCCTCCTCATCTTCGATGTCCTCGGCTTTAGCTTTTTTGTTATTAAAGAGCTCGTCGTGGATGCCAAGTTCTTTCGCGTACGCCTCTGCCTCACGCCTCTCGGCTTCGGCTTTAGCCCTTCGACGTTTTTTGGAGGCCTTGTTCTCGTGCGTAAAGTTCCTGAACGACTTTATCTGCCCTGCATCGAGTGCCTCATTGATGATCTCCCTGAAGCGCTCTTCATCTTCCAGGACGTCCGAGCACATTACTGACTCAAAGATTTTGTCCATAAAGCCTTCGCTTGCCTGGTATGCGTCTATAACTGCCTGCCTCTCTTCCTCGGAGCCTGTTTGTTCGGGTTCAATTAGCTATCCACTCGCCTGCCCAATCAGTGATACAGCCACAGGATGATAAAAGAAACAAAACAAACCCTGGTACTCCTCCTTAAACTTCTTAAGATTCTCCGTTGTAATCAAGTTTGCCATCTGCGCTTTGTAGAAAGCCTTCCAGTCGAACCCGCCCTCGGCGGTCTCGCTAGTGCTCCCCGTCTCGTCAAACCGCTTCCGTCGCGCCTCGTCTGATAAAACTCCATACGCAAACGTGAGTTCCTGGAAGGCAATTTTCGCCGCGTCGCGCTTGTCCTCGGGGACCTTGTCTGGGTGCACGGTCAGCGCTAGCTTACGGTACGCGGAGCGGATTTCAGCAGCGGTTGAGGCGGTAGGGACCCCGAGGATCTCGTATGGGTTTTTGGTGATGGGCGGGGGTGTTCCAAAACTGGAGGAGGAGGACTCGTCGTCCGACATTTTGCTAGGCTCGGGGTTGTTTGTTTGTTGTTTGTTTGTAAAGGTTGGTCGGTTGGTTGGGTGGAAGTGGGGATTTGAGAGTTTGTGCCTGAAGACTGAGTTTTGGTTTGACGCGTGGGTTGGTGCTCGCCACGTGAGGAGGCTCTGGGGCGCGGAACTTGGCGCGACTCTGGCTTGGCCAAGACATATGGTATCTCATCCAAAAGTTCCACATTTCTAGGTTCAGAACATTAGTATGATATCAATGCGGGAGGCCACCACAGATACCGGTGCGGGTAGTTTGAACTCCGCTCGAGGGGCAGGAAACCTGCGGTTTTCCATGGCATTAAAAATTCCTCCGAGGTGGCGGGTTCCCGGGGAGATCTTGGGGGAAACTCTGCTCAGCACGCAGTTGGTGGTCGAGATGCGCCCCATTGCCGGATGTTCTAAGTCACAAGAAATGTGGAAAGGGGCAGCGTAGAGGTATTTTCCGAAATTCCATTACAAGTGCTTGTAAATTATGTGTAGGGCATCCTGATTATGAACATATCATACCGTATTGCACAAGCACAATGTAGTAGTCTATCATACGCCGCGGTATCATACTTGTAAGTCAAACTTGTTTTCCCTGTAAAAAGCTTGGCTCATTTAAGCCCCGCCAAAAAAAAAAAAAAAAAAAAAAGTGCCCCACTACAAACGACAGGTTACCAAAGCTACCCCAGAGGTTCATTAACCTACCTCGCGCCTAGTGAGCTCATCCTCCCTCGTACTACTTAGATACTACCAATTCTCAATCCCCTCTCGTTATTGAGATAACACATTGCTAAACTTCTACTATCTGAATAGCAGAATCCACTCGGCATGGCTTCACCAGCCCCTACAACAGCCAATTCCATCGCTCCCGGGAGTCCCGCTACGGAGAATCGGCAAGAGATATCTGTCCAAAACCGAAGCAACATGGACAACTCCCAAACTAGTCATTCCCGCGAGCCCGCAGCACAGGGGGAGCTTGAAGGATCCGACGACGGGAGTGGTGACGACTATAGCGATGACGACGATTTATTCGACGACGAGCTAAATGATCAAGATTGGGCTAGTGGAGGTGGTGACATTACAAAATCTTACAACAAACAACGGGCCAGCGTGGACAAGGGAGCTGCACCTGCAGCGGCGAAGCCAAACGCTCAGAAGCCGAGGGCGAACATTACTGCGAGGGTTGATGACCAGATTTCTAGTCTTGCAAAGTTTGCTTCGCGCATCAAGTTAGGAGGTTTGGAGGATGCAACAGGTGGGGGGAAAGGTGACAAGTATGTCGATTTGATAGGAAGCAAGGCTCTAGAGTATGGGGCTAATTGCGTAATTCCAGGTCCAATGACAAGTCGGATCGTGCTACAAGCGAGCAGGTCCTTGATCCTAGAACTCGTACGATTCTTATGCAATTCCTCAATCGAGGTATTATTAATACTATTCATGGAGTGATTTCTACTGGAAAGGAGGCGAATGTATACTACGCGGTTTCCGATCCTGATCCGGATTCTGGATCCTCTAGGCTACAACATCGCGCTATCAAGGTCTATAAGACTGCTATTCTAGTGTTCAAAGACAGGGATCGTTATGTCAGTGGCGAGCATCGTTTCCGTAATGGGTACAACAAAGGAAACAACCGCGCGATGGTAAAAATGTGGGCAGAGAAGGAAATGCGGAATCTTAAGAGGCTATATATGGCTGGCATACCTTGTCCCAAGCCTGTTTATCTCAAGCTCCACGTCCTTGCGATGGGTTTTATCGGGGATAAGCATGGACGGCCAGCACCCAGACTGAGAGATGCCGACATCAATGGTGAAGAGACCTGGGATCTGCTCTATCAGGAACTCGTCTGCCTCATGAGGGCAATATACCAACGATGTAAACTAGTACACGCTGATTTGAGCGAGTACAACATCCTCTACTTCGAGGAGAAGCTCTATATTATCGACGTCAGCCAGAGCGTAGAACACGATCATCCTAGAAGTTTGGAATTTTTGAAAATGGATATCAAAAACATCAGCGATTTCTTCAAGCGGAAGGGTGTCGATACTATCAACGAGATATCGGTCTTTGAGTTTATCACTAAGCCTAATCTAGGGTCGCGAACTGACGGAGAAACCGAAGATGCGGCTACTTCAAGATTCCTCAGGGAGCTTCCTAGAGGTACTGGAGAGGAAGTTGAGGAACGTTTTTTTAGAGAAGCCTACGTGCCTAGAACCCTAGAGGAGGTTTACGATGTTGAGCGAGATGCTGAGAAATTTGGCCGTGGCGAGGGCTCTGACCTAGTATACCGCGAACTTCTTGCCGGGAGAGATGAGGACACGGATGGCGAGGATGAAGATTCCGGAGAACAAACTGATGATAGCGGTGAGGATGGAGAGAGTGACGGAGCCGAGCACACCCATAAGAAGGATAGAGACATCAAACCCAGGGGAAAGAAACATGAAGATAAGGATGAGAAGAAGGTACTCTCCCTCTGAATTCCGGTCGACGGGTGCACTGCTGACTGTTTGTAGGAGCATAAAAAGAAGGTTAAGGAGGATAAGCGAGAGCAAAGGAAGACCAAGATGAAAAAGCATGTGAAAAAAAAGCTTGTTAGTTCGAAGAAGGCAAAATGATGTAAAACAAAACACCGATATGTGAGAGTATGAGGGGCTTTGAAAGTCAGTCCAAGGCGTACATATCGGGGGCACCGTATACGAAAGCCCCAGGCTATTCCCTGAGAAATATTAGGCTATTATCTCAAGGCACCATTTGATGGGCGAATGTCAGTAACTTCTGATAGAAGGACTACCGTATTATATTATGCCTCGGACGCATGCTGGAAGCACGAAATTCCCCGGCTACGTTTTCCGTAATCTTGTGGCAAAAGATTTAACAACCATACAACATCCTGTGTGAAGAATGCACTTGGCCTAAGGTTAACCTAACCCATTTTACGCAAGATTATTCAGTCCAGAGTGGTCTCGTTAACATCACGATGAACTGGTGGTGTTTGGTGATCATCCGTGAAGCTCTATGCAGTGTAACATTCAGATTCAGATAAGATGGAAATGACGTTGCTCTTATTCGTTTGTCTTGGAGGCTACGGTCCAGTTGCCCCCACCCCGGCATCCGGGGGGGCCCAATCGGAATCCAGCTCCTGGCATGTGTTACAGGGAGCAACGTTTTTATTTTATTTTTTTATTTATTTTGGGCTGAAGGGATTGAGGTTTTCGCTGGGAGATGTGGTGGACTTGGGCGAAGCAGCTGAATAAAGCTCACTCGAGCAATGGCTTAAAAAAAAGGGCTAAGCTGGTGGGATGTCCTCAATTGGCCAATAAAGGAGTTTCGGAGCTTGTCAATGGATGGGAAATGCTGGCAGATCGCATTCCATTAAATGTAGACTCGTGGCGGTCTCCCGTACGAGCTGCGGGCAATCCCCCTGGCTCTTGGAGGAATTTTTGGATACTGTTGCCGGGATGGATCGAAGAAGATTCATGAGCGTGACTCCAAGGTCTGGTCTGGTAACTACGGTATCTCCCTCCTTCACGGTGCGATTTATCAGGAAGCTTTTTTGTTTTGTCTTATGGGCTCGTAACCCGGTTCTGGGAATATGGGGCACAACAAGGGGGCTTGCGCGCTGCGCAGAGACCGCGAATGAGAAACAATACTTGTACGGAATCCGGTCGTGTTCGGTTGGTGGTCCTGGGGAGCAATGAATGAATGATTCTTACTCGGGTGTATTTCGCTTGAGTTGAAAATGAATGGGGTATCTTGGGGAAGTGATGAAAAGAGTGGCCTGAAGCCCAGGATCTATATTATGGATAAGAGCTATCGAACTCTAGTATCATATGGGGAAGTTTGACGTGTAGGGGAGAGGATTTAGGGTGTTGGGCGGTTTGTTGGTTGGAGTATGGTAATTTACTTGGGCACTCTAATTATGAATGGTGACGAAGAGGTCTACCGTAATTTGCGGCAAAAAGAAAGTCTACTATTATCGTAATTCCGCTGGCTGGATGCGTCCTGCCCCTTTGCGTCCCTGCTCTTCCTTTCCTTGTTGTGAGCTTTCGCTTTCTTCCCTCCCTTATAAGCACATATTCCGCGCCGGCGTCGGGCCCCTCGAGTAGGACAGCAGTATACAGTAGTACCTGGGCCGCGCAACTTTGACCCCCCCCCTCCTCCACCACCAGCACTTTTGTTTGTGTGACTCTCCTCCCTCCTTGTTTCCTTGTCCTCCCCCATCGACATTCCAACCTTGACAGCATTCTGCTTGTCCACCCTTCACCTCAAACCCCTCCTCTTTCCCCATCTCTTTATCTATCTCTAACATCACCTCACTCGCTCATCACTTAACCGGTACCTTGTGGTTTCAACACCATCCGACTTGCTCTTTTGGGTTAATCCTTCAACAACAACCAGCTGCTCGAGTACCGTATCTATCCTAATCCACCTTTTATCGGCTGGGTTATTGAAGAATTATAAGTTCCCATAAGTTCCCTGGGGCTGTGCCAGGCTGCAGCCCAATCACAATTTACGATAAGCTTGGAGCCTCATCGGCAGGAATTAACTCCTTCATCTCTCGTTGTTTGCAGTGTCGTGGTTCATCGCTAAAACCCTATGCTACATTGATTCGTCCTGTCACTTCCCCTTACTGAACGATTAAACAGCTCGAATTCCGAAATTTAGCAAGTAGGTTTCGAGCTCGAATCCACCCCAATTCATAGTCTTTTGATGATCTTGGAAGCGATCTTTGAGTTGTTTCGTCCTAACATTGTGTCACAGGATTTGGAGTCGACAAGTAATCACAATCGCTGTTTTCCCTCATGTCGCTCGAAGGTAGAATCGGCAATCCTCGGAGTCCAGAACAGAGAATGGATTCTCACCATCCCCGACAACTGCGGAGCTATGGTCACTATAATGAGGGCGGTCGGTCCCATCCAGATTCTAGGCCGATGGATGGCCGTGCAAACCTCCGCTCCTACCAACAAGAGGTGGAAATCTCATACGATGAAAAGCCCAGGGGCCCTGAGGGCAACGCCGCCACAGTGGACGCTTATAGTCGTTCAGAAGGTGACAAATCAGAGGGCGGAATAGTGGATGAGGGCATCAATCAGGGTCACAGATCCAGGTCTAATGGAGATACATCCCAGGGTTTAGATTTAGATACCCCAAATAATCCCGGGGCTGCTAGTATGGGAGATGCGACACAAAATGTATCGAAGGTGCGTTTTAATGCCTTGACTTCACGGTCACAGCTGAATTCCTTTCAGGATGAACCCGAACCAAGCCTAACCAATGATCTGACGAGTGAAACACAGCAACCTGGGAAAGGGCTCAATTCAAACCACCACGGTTCTACTGATAAAGAGGCTGGAAATATGGTTAATCCTAAAGATACCTTATCTACAAAAGACCCAAACGAACTTCGTCAAAAGGTATTGGAATCATTGGCTGAGAAAAAGAAAAAAGCAGCTGTCTTTATCACTCAAGAAAGTGAAGGAACAAGCAGAAAAGAGGCATCACCGGAATCCAGAATAGGACCCATAGGAATAAACACTACTGAAATTGGGAGTGGAAATGACAAATCCCCAACAAAGGCGTCGGCATCTAACCCTGAACGCGAGGCAGCTGTTGACGCGCTGTTGGCTACCGGTAAAGCAATGGCGTCATCCAAAACCGTCTCTAGCAAGGTGGAGAAGGTCCCGGGTGCAAGTGCATCGAGCACAGCTAAAAACTCGGTCAAGTCACCCACAGAAGAGTCCTTTGATCAAGCTCGCCGCAGGAAATATTACCCTGAAGAGCCAAAGGCCAGCGGGATGACCAGAGGGCCTTCAGGCGAGTTGCGTGAAAATACATCGCCAATTTACGACGATACTGAGGCCTCGCGTCGGAGTAGTTTTGCTGGGCACCATTCATATTCACGCAATGACAAACAGGCCCGCCCAAAGAGATCCCCAGAGGATTTACCCAGGCGGGAAGGAGCATACAAGGAAGATTACAGTCACTCTTCCCGCCCAAAAATATCACCAGCATCTGTCTCTAGACAGGAGTTCCCTCGGGCGCAGCGTACTTATGAACATGAAGAGAGGGACAGAAGTGATGCTCGGCAGGATACACGCCATCGAACTGATAGATTCGAGGATCCACCACCCTCCGCTAAAGAATTTAGGCATCCCCCAGAGAAACCAAGTGCAAGTCGCAGAGGCGATGGTGACCATCGTGGGAAGTACTTGGAAGAGGAAAAACTCCGTGCCAGGGAAGAGCCTTCATCGTATAGGTCCATGGATGTAGCCAGGGAGGATAATCCAAGAGATCCTTACCCGAGGCATTCTCGTCGCATGATGGATCCCAATTGGCAAGATCAGGGCCCAGATGCTCCTCCATACCCAGCTGGTCGATATCTTCCCCCTCGGGATGACCATCGCCTTCCTCCGATAACTCGTCCTCCGGAGACGGACTATGCTGCTCTTTATTATAAGGATCTAACTGAGTGGCTTGAGCTTACGGGTTATCACGACTATTCATATCGCCAAATGGTTTTGAGGCATCAACGTGATATACGTGCAATGGAGGATAGGAGAATAGTTTTAGAGGATGATAGGGACGGCCCTAGAGGGTATCCGGGGGTGCCACTTCGTGAAGACATCGATCCCAGAGATCCAAGGAGGGCTCGTGGACAACCTTCATACCCGTTGTTGCCCTCTGAAATGCCACCCCGGGATGATAGGGATCCCTCTAGTCGTGTTCCGGAGGGCACTGCTCACCGCTCATCATCTAGGGCTGCATTGTATCCGCCACTTCCAAGACTTGATGACAGGGCTCGTTATCAGGGTGATTTTCGAGTTGCTTCGCCTCCGGGAGAGGCCGGGAGTCTCAAGAGGCGAGCTCCGTTCCGTGATGAATACGATGATGCAGGTCCTGTTGGGAAGTCGGCACGTGTCAATTACGAGAGCCAGCACCGTTCTACAGCAACCCTGAAATCAGACAATTATGTCAATGCTGAACAATTTGGCGCACATATGAAGCATCGTTCAGGGCATGGAGACCCCGTTGACCATAGGCACCCATCCAGGCGTGTTACTAAAGACCGGTTTGAAGACCCGGAAGATGATGCGGCTAGTGCTGTACGCCAGGGTTTATCCAAGAGAGTAGCTACAAGTCGTGGGCGGGAGCAATCGCCTCCTCCACTTCCCCTAGAGGCAAGAGTGCGGGAGCGTAGTTTGAGCCCTCGCCATGGCTATGATAATAATGACCGCAAGGAAGGACATAAACAGGGGCCACCGAACAAGCCTCACCGTGGTGGGGATGATGACGCTGCCTTTGTCCATCCCCAACGCAAAGGATTCGAGAAGGGGCTTAGGACGCCGGAGCCATCCGGGCCTAGGTATGAGAAGGACTTCCAAAAACCGGGCCGGTCGGCCTCAGGTAAATTTACACCAAGAGAAGACTTTAGAAAACCATTCCCAGCTAGACGTAGTTCATCAGATGATTATCGTTCACCAGGAAATACTTTACGTCGCGGCTCTTTTGACGAGCATAAGAAGAAGCCGTTCGGCCGTGGCCGTGGCCGTGGATACACTAAAGAGTTTCATCCCTCAACGCGCCACAATGGGAAACCGGATTATGGAGATCCCATGGACCTTGAGAAGAGGGTTGGGCCTGCAATTGGTGAGGATGGCGTTTGGTTCTCTAATCCATGGAGCTATCATTGTTGCTTACGCGGATTTGCCTCTAGACACAAGAGGTGCAGGTACCAGGTACTTTGTGGTTAAGAGTTTCAACCACGACAATGTGAAAATGGCCCAAAAAGACGTGAGGCATCTTGATACTTGAACCGATGCTATCAGAATTCTGACTAGGGTTATTTGTGGATAATAGGAACTATGGGCGACCCAGAAAAAAAACTCGGAGATGTTCGAAGAGGCATTCAAGACTTCTCGCGACGTTATCCTCGTTTTTTCAGTTAACAAGAGCGGGAAATTCCAGGGCTATGTAAGTTCCATTCACTATAGAGCGATCGCAACATGGGGGGTCCCGTATATATATGTATATCAGTCTAATATCGCACCAGGCTCGTATGGAATCTGCTCCCGGCACAGCGCCGATACCAACATGGGCCAAGAACCTTCTCTGGGAGTCTTCAGGCCCCTTCAGAATCCGATGGATCACAATCAATGACATCAACTTCCATCGCGTGGCGCATCTAACTAACCGTCTCAACGAAGACCAGCCAGTCCTCATCGGCCGTGACGGGCAAGAAATCGATCCAGAATGCGGTGCTGCTCTCTGTAGGCTTATCGACGACAGCGCAAACTTTCACAGAAATTACAACGAAAATGGTGGTAAATAAATAACCTATATGAACAGGAAAAAGTGCATGGAGTACAGTACCTTACAAAAAGGGGTGAAAAAAATGAACAAGCGAAGATATAGAAAAAAAGGGAATCAAAGTAGGGGATCAAAGTATAATCTAGGGGAAGGTCAATGTCAGAGTTTTTATTACACACTTTCACGAGACTTGTTGCGCATTTACGCCCACAGGGAAGAGGGGGAGGAGATGGGAGGGAAAGCGAACCAAATTGTCTGGTCATTTGGCTGTTTTGCTATCACCATCATAAGTCGCGAATGAAGCTTATTGAGTCGAGTCGAAAGGTGTATTTTTTATATTCATACGAAAAAGAAGAGAAAAAAAAACGAAAAAAAGAAAGAAAAAAACCCTTATGGTACTTCTCGCCTCGTCTAGTCTCAATCTAGGGCCTTTTCCCTTTACTTGTCTCTTTTCTAACTCTTCCTTCTTGCCTGCTCGCTTGCTTTCTCGTTGGGCTTTCTCACCCTTGGTTTGCCAGTGAAATGCTAGCGGGCGGGAAGAAAGGAATTCAAAGCTATTTTTTTTATATTTTACTTTACAGCTGTTAATCATTTACTTTTTTTATATTTTACTTTTTAACTCTTGCTTTCTTTCTTTCTTGAATTTAACTTAATTTACCTCTTTTTCTCCTATCGACCTTTCTTTCTTCTCTCCTTTCCTAATCCTCGGTTTCTCGCCTAACTTGCATGGCTAACAACTACTCTCATTTTATAACTATCGCCACAAAGTATCAAATTGGGACCATTGTGCCGGGCCAGGCTTAAAGGCTGAAGGCAATCTCTTTTATTCTTTTTTTTTTTTACATGTATATACTGTAGTTAACCACAAAATTGGGATACCAGAATCATTAATCAATCAATCAATTACCTCCCTTCCCCTTTGAACCAGAATTCACACACTCATTCAATGATATGCCAGTAGGATTGTTACCCAATCTTGCGAGCAAGGTTTTATGTAATACCGCCAATGATAAAATGTACATTCCCGAATCCCCCTCCCCCCCTAAAGCAAACCCTACATAAAGCTTTATCCCTACATCAATCTATCTATCCACCTCTCCAAACACCAAGTCCATGGTCCCGATGATCGCCACCGCATCAGCGAGTAAATGGCCTCTCGAAACTTGGTCAAATGAACCCAAGTGTGCGAACCCTGGAGCACGAATCTTACACCTGTAAGGGCGCTCGCTTCCGTCCGAGACAACGAACACACCCATCTCGCCCTTGGGGGCCTCAATGGCGCTGTATGTTTCGCCGGGTGGGACTGCATACCCCTTGGTGTAGAGTAAAAAGTGGTGGATGAGTGCTTCCATGTTCTCCTTCATTGCTGCTCTCGGTGGCGGGGAGATTTTGTAGTCTTCCACACGGATGGGGCCCGGGGGCATCTTGTTGAGGCACTGGTGGATGATGCGCAGACTTTGGCGGAATTCTTCCATTCGGCAGAGGTACCGATCGTAGCAATCACCCGCTTGGCCAACCGGTACATCGAAATCAACCTGGTCGTAGGCGTCGTATGGAGCGGACTTGCGGATGTCCCAGGGGACGCCCGAGCCGCGGAGCATGACACCGGTGAAGGAGTAGTTTAATGCGTCTGCTGCTGATACGACACCGACTCCTTTTGTACGGGCTATCCAGATGCGATTGTCTGTTAGAAGTTCTTCGGTCTCGTCAATGCGATCTCCGAATTGGGTGGCCCATTGGTAGATGTCATCTAGGAGACCGACAGGAAGATCTTGGTGAACACCACCGGGACGGACGTAGGCTGCGTGGAGACGAGCCCCGGAGACACGCTCGTAGAATTCCTGATCGAGTTAGTCGGGGTTTGGCGCTGATGGGTAGTGGTGAGTGTACCATGAGTTTTTCACGCTCTTCGAAGCCCCAAAGGAAGGGTGTCAAGGCGCCGACGTCTATAGCATAGATGTATAGTTAGTGGGAGTTTTTAATACAAACAAAAGCATCTCTGAGGCTTACCCATAGCGTGCGACAATACGGACATCAAGTGGTTAAGGATACGAGTAATTTCTCCAAACAATGTCCGGATCCATTTGGCGCGATCCGGAATCTCGATATTAAGGAGTTTCTCAACAGCAAGGGAAAAGCATTGTTCTGTAATCAAAACACGTCAACACTAATTCCTGTGGGTCAAGGCCGCAAGAGTTGGGTACCGTTCGTCATCCTGCGAAATAGTTAGCATTGTGTATCCGGACGAAACAATTTGCGCTTGACTTACATGGAAACATAATCCAAACGATCAAAGTATGGCAAAGCCTGTGAAACCATTGTCAGCCACCCAAAGCCCTACCCAATGCACAAGAACCTCCAGTACCTGAAGATATGTCTTGTACTCAATCAACTTTTCTGTACCTCTATGGAGAAGCCCAACATGAGGATCTGCACGAATGATCTCCTCTCCATTCAGTTCAAGAATCAGTCGTAGCACACCGTGGGCAGCCGGATGTTGAGGACCCTATCCAAAACCTGTTAACCCAAATCCCCACCGTCTCCAGAATATTCGATCTCCCAACAATGGCAAACATACGAAATTGACAGTATAGTGCCTCATTTTCCTACCATGTATCGGGTCATGATTGGGATCCTCCGTCAGGTCTACTTGGATTAGCTCTATCTATCCATCCGCAAGGCTCCCGAAATACCCACAATCATCCGTGGTCTCATTTTTTGGTGTCAACTCAGTCAAAGTGGTTCTTTGATATGGCACTGCCTCTGCTCTGGATATCCGGGTTGATGTAAAGGGCCGGAGAGCATGAGCGGCGCGAATTGGTGTGGAGATAGCCAAAGGCCTTGTGAAGGTTAAACTCCTAGAGGCTAGGCGGGCGAAGGTTGAAGCCATTGCTTTCGGTACGGAATCTCAATTGGGAAGATGGAGGGGAGATGTTGAGACGGGGGGAGGCCCGCAGCCTGGGGAAGGATAGTGGGGGAGATTCCGGTTATGGTTGATGTCCCGCATAGGGATGGCTGTGCATAAGGTGTGTTGTGGCTGGGACAAGCCTTTTTGATTAGTAAGTTTGGATCGTGTGGCTGACTGAGGAGACTTGCTTCGTCAGATTTTACGTGAGCTGTTGGCAGGTATAGTATCATAATATTATGAAGTTTACTCGCACCTGAGCCGTCCCAAGATATGACAGACAAGCACTGCTCCTTCTGATCGCATTTTTGGATCTGGAGTGAGGAAGGTTTTATTGAAACATACAGGGTCCGGTAAGAAGTTATTAAACAGTTATTCAAGGTTAAGTTAACCACCCAGATATGTTACTGTTTGTTCCGGTCGAGGAGTCCCTGCCGATGTTAACTGATATGACCGCATTCCTGCAACCATTAATTACTAGACTAGTACTTGTATCGTAGAAATTTGGAATAGCCCCGGTTCAGCCAATCATCCTGATAATTATGTCTGACATCTACAAACGCCGCCCCACCAGCCCTCTACAGCCTGTCCCAGATCATTTGGCTAGTCTTGTAATGTCTTTGATTGGGCTTACCTTTACAGTAGATTGGTCTGGTTTCATGACGACCCACGGCCGGCTGGGCTTGACTCTCCATCGTTCTCCCCTTGCCCGCGCCTGTATCCCACTTTCCATATGTCTCCTTCGCACTGCGCCCGAATGGTCTCTTGTGCCTTGCCCCCCCGCTCTACCCTCTCTGGTGTTGGGCTCTAGTCCCGTACTTGCGGTTAGATTATGATAATGGCGAGGTCTCCTCCTCCTCCCCCTCCATCCTCTCCAAGCGATGAACACGCAGGCTTATTGTCTGTCCGTAAATCATTTCTATAAAAGTTAGCACTTGACCACGGATTGAAGAGCTATATTCCAACCAACCTGCAGGACAATCAGGGGCACTTGCAAGGTAATTTGCTATCCAAGAGTCTTCCACCCGCTACCCCCTGTGATATTCAATTCTGGTATTACGCCCTACCACGCAAGTTTATCGCTACCAGAAGGATTGTCGGCTTCTTCCGTTTTGACAGACTTCTCGTACCGTAAGAATAACTTCGCTATCGATCATATACCGGTACCTCTTGTTGCTCCATCTGCCATTCCCACTGTCAAAGTCTGTCATTATTACCGTACCAATATCGCTACTCCTGATCTTGGACTAGTGCTGAGAGCTCTCTGGAGGCCCCCGTTAACCGTATTTTCACTAGGCAATTATTACAATAGAATCACTACTACGGCCTACGCTATCCTCGGTTCCACCTAGGAGTTCTTCGTCAGCTAGCCCATAGGCTCGCAAGAAAATCGCTTCGCTCTCTTTTTAGGGCGATTGCAATCTTATCGTCAGCCGCTCCAAGTCGTTAGAAATGCTGAAGCACTCAGAATATCCCGTACCCATGTCAGAGGAGAGGCCCCGACGACCCTCCGAAGGCACACGATCCCGCGAACTCTATCGGTGCGTACTTTTCGCTTACCTTCATTCAGCTCACCACTGCAATCCCGAAAAAACATATATTTATGCTTGGTCTGACCGCTAATAGCTTCGCTTTCTTAACTGTGTAGATATTATTCCCCCCCAAGTAACTTCGATGAGCAGCTCGAAAGTCGTGCAACGGATACAGTGCTCTTTGCTTTTGCCCAGCTCACAGCTCTGAGGCTCGATGTCAAGCAGGCCCTGATATCGCTTATCGACTCGACTACGCAATACGTCGTTGCCGAATCTTCGCAGAAACTCATTCCTCACTTTTCTAGATCAAAATCAAAGGATACACCGGATTCATTGATCCAAGACACCTATAAGGTTCGGGTCTACCCACGGTTTGGTCGCTTATGCGAGAAGACGTTGGACCTCTTTGAGGATGTGCCGCCAGGACAGTTTAATACGCTTGAGATAGAAGATTTGGCCGCTGACCCCCTCTATCGAGAAATCGATTTTGTCAAGGATTCACCCTACATGCGGTTCTACGCTGGCGCGCCTATCAGAACGTCAAAGGGGATGAACATTGGTACACTCTGTATCTTAGATGACCGTCCCCGGAAGCTATCAGAGGAGGAGAAAGAGACTCTCGTCATGATGACCAATGTCGTCATGTCACATTTGGAGACGATTCGTAGGGAGAGAAAGAGAAGTGTTGGTGTTAGGATGCAGAACAATTTGGGGAAATTTGTGGCTAGTGGTGTGATAGCAAGGCAGGCACCTGGGCAGGATGGGAATGAAGGATTTGCGAAAACTACTGAAGAGAAACCTTTCAATGACCGACCTCCGCCTTTCATAGCAGCCAAATTCCGTACGGGTAAATGCGGGTCGGTCGAACCAAATCTTCCTCCTCTTTCGCCTAGATCTCAAGAAGCGGATGTATCTAGGCCGACTGGGCCTAACCCTTTACTTAAGCACTCCGGATTACAAACGGATCCCACTGCTGAATCCGAAGATGTTTCTTCCGATTCCATACCAGTGCTTGATGAGAGTTTCTTGTCAAGAAACTCACTCGATACCTATGCAAGAGCATCCAGCCTCATAAAGGAGGCCATGAGTGTCGACGAAGTCGTGTTCGTCAAGCCCCACTTGGGGCCGAATAGCAGCTTACTTGACTGCCCAGGCGGGTACTTTACCCACTCGACTAGTTCTAGGAAACCACCGGTTTCACCAGGCTCGTCTCTCTGGTCAGATGAAGAGTCCCGCCTTACTCCTTGTATTGGACAGAGCCAAGCACCCTCAGTAGCCGGAATACTCGAGGAGGTTTTCCTTCAACAACTCTTAACGATATATCCCTATGGAGCAATATTCAATCACACGATATCATACCCAAAACAGCCCCAATTTTCCCCAAAAATAGATGGCACAGATGGATGGCGAGAAGTGGAACCCACAATTGAAGAGCGTGCCGTTTCTAGCTTTTTGAAGCTTGCCCCACGCAGCACATCAAGCATATTCTTCCCACTCTATGATACTGCTGGAAAGGTTAGCTCTCTGGGTTTTGTTTTTATAAACAACCCTTCCCGAGTGTTTAATGGCGCGGAGCTAGGGTACCTGAGGATTTTTGGCAACGCTATCATGGCGGAAGTGAAACTATTGAATACAATTTCGGGTTAGTGGCTTGAATCTAATTAATTTTAAAAGTTTGCCTAATTATTAACCGAATCGATTACCTCTAGCGGATAACGCCAAGAGTCGGTTCATATCGTCGATATCTCATGAGCTAAGGTCTCCTCTGCATGGGATCCTTGCGGGGACAGAACTTCTTTTCGACACTATTGTCAATACACAGCAACGTGAACTTCTCGGAACGATAGAAAACTGTGGGCGTACTCTGTTAGATACGCTGAATCACGTATTGGAGTTTTCAACATTAGACATTGCAGCCGTGCGAGATTTCCCCCGACAGTCGTCCACTCCTCACGCGAAACCCATGGAAACCAGCCAAGAGCCCGGCGTCTCTAATTTTGATCAAAATTCGGAAGGCATTGCTAAGGGCGAAAAGGTTTTGATCGACCTAACCGGATTAGTGGAAGAAGTAATACAAGTGGTAGTAGCAGGTTATGGGTTTAAGCCGACCAACTTCGAGACGCTGAATAAAGAGCCAAGCGAGGTCCACTGGAAAACGTCATCAAGGGATTCCAACGATAGTCTCAAGAGAACGTTAACGCTGAACAAAAGCATTGTTCCCATAGTCCTTGATATTGAGGAAAGAGGCAGCTGGCTTTACCGAACGCAGTCTGCGGCATTCCGACGAATCTTGATGAACCTATTAGGAAATGCTTTGAAATATACCAACCGCGGTTTTGTGCACGTAAAACTCTCCATTCAGCAACCAAATCAGCTTACATCGCTTAACGAAGGAAATGTGGGGGTGGATCTGGTCACGCTGACTGTTGAAGATACTGGGAAAGGGATGAAGCAAGAGTTCCTCTCCGAAGGCCTGTTTGCAGCGTTTTCCCAGGAGGACCATCTTTCCCCCGGCACTGGGTTAGGGATGGCAATCGTCAATCTACTTGTTAAATCACTCGGCGGTACCATCACTGTACAGAGTCGTTTGGAGGAAGGAACAAAGTTTACAGTAACATTACCACTTCAATGTGGTAATTTGGCAGATGCCCGTTCGGCACCAGGTTTGATTATAACGCCGAAGATTTCAACATTCGATGAAACCAGAATTAAGACAATGGGGAAGCGGGTATCAATGTTGGGATTCCATCCACCGAGCGGAGATAAACTACAATTAAGAAAACTAGAGGTCATGAGTAAATCCTTGCGGGGATATCTGGAGAACTGGTTCGGCATGACTATAGTTCCGTACACAAACAGATGGCGGACAGAGTCGGACTTATTGGTTGTTAGATATTCTGCGGAAACAAGCGCGATCGTTCAAACATTGACAGGAAGTAACCCTGTGCTTGTGCTTCATGCCGATTCTTCAAAGATAATCAGCTCAACTTCAGCCTGGGTCAAGTCTTTGTCTACGCCGTAAGGGCTTTCATGTCCGTCTGTTAGAAAACGTAGGAACGTGCTGAGTTTTACTTAGGTGTGGCCCTAACAACCTAGCAAAGATGTTTAGTGTGCTTCTTCAGGACGGGTCCACGGGGAAGTTTGATGGGGGGGCTGGATATATTGCGAAGGTTTCGATGAAAGAAACTGAGAATGGGAGCCCGGATGGTCAAATCGTCGCGGAGGCTACGTTCCGACCGCATTCCTTAGCACTTGATACCGAGATGAATGCGTTGACCATTGCACCGCCTGTATGTATAGCACTACTCCTGCGGGGCGGCAATTATACTCACACGATGCAGGTCGGCGAGCCAATCCAGCAATCTCTAGCCCCCCCGATTGGCGAAACCAAAGTCGAAAGCCCCAGAATCCTGGTGGTGGATGATAACCCGATTAATCAAATGGTATGTCAAATTAGACTCCATGTCTGCAAGTCCAAGTATGATACTAACACCTCCTAGGTCCTAGTCCGCTACTTAAAAAAGCGTAACTACTCCTTCAATAAAGCTGAAAATGGCCTCGTAGCATTCAACACTGTTAAGACCAGCACCAAACCCTACGACATAATCCTCATGGGTCAGTCTTCTCCGATGGATCTCCCCCACTCACAAACATTCGCAGCTAACATATCCCTCTAGACCTACAAATGCCTGTAATGAACGGCTTCGACTCAACGACGGCCATCCGTAAACTAGAATTCGAAGAGAACCGCGCCCCCACAACCATAATAGCCCTAACCGGCCTGGACGCCCGGGAAGACCGAAAAAAGGCCATCACGTGCGGGATCAACGTCTTTTTGACAAAACCGGTGTCCTTGTCGCAGGTGCAGACTGAACTAGACAAATGGGAGAGTAGTAGTAGTAGCAGTAATACAGATAGCAGTGGCAGCTCACTCTCGTGATGGGATTTTGTTTGGATCTGATCTGATTTTTATGGTGGCGTCGGACGAACCTTTTTTGTATTTTATTAGATGGATGAATGAAGCACAAAAGTGGAATGGATGCGGAGGTATATACCATCTACTACTTATTTATTTATTCATCTGTTACAGTTTAGTTTCCTTCCACTTCCCATCTATTCGGCGGGGCAACTTAGAGCGAGTACCGTAGGGGGAGAAGTATGGCATCACACACCCCTACTCGACCTATAACAGCCTTTAAAAATAAAAATAAAACCCCTTCTTACACAGTGCACTACTCTACCGTACTGTAAAGGACGGATGGATGGATGAGGAAGAAGGGGGGTACAAACCATCCCCCCGCCTTCACTAAATTTTTATTCTTAGAATTAAGTCCGTTGCCCACAAGCATAAGAACAAAGGGCAAAAAAAAAAAAAAAAAAGTGTGTAATCATGCATACTCACTCGAACCCATCCATTATATCATACCTTGAAAAACAAAATGAAATCAAAGTACATAGACACCACAACAGACTAGTTATATATACAAGTTTCTGCATAGCCATCGGGATATCATTCATTCATTCCCATATAACTTACCTTCCCATATTCAGCCTTCATAATATTATCTCCGTCCACTGTCATTTCTTCATTCGCCATTCCATTCCACCACATGCATTCCGCCATTCCTACAATACCCGATCATTTCAGATTCTAACTAGTGAATAACAGTCGTCCGATACGGTATAAGGTGAAAAGGAAAGAAAATGAGGAAGGAAGAAAGACGGGAAACTATTATACCAGTATACGATCCAATTGTGGTATTTATAGATAATTGGTATTTGCTTGTGCTGGTATACCGGTAACCGGTAGGGAGGGTATGTACGTATGTATGTAGAGGGGGTTAGTGGGTGTATACTTGCACTTCTATCTACAGTATCCTTCATCCATCAATGTTATAATACCAATACAGTACCAGCAGCACATCCTCACAATTATACAAAAACCAGTGGGGGAAAAAGAAAAAAAAGAACGCTAGCGGGGAAGGAAATGGCAACTCCCGGGGTGCCCTCGTTCGTTTGTTCGCTCGCTTGTTCGCTCTCTCTGCCCGTGGGGAAGGGCGGGAAGGGAGGGAATGAAAGTGCTGGTGGGTTGGGTTAGTTGTGGGGTTCCCGTGAGAAGCAGAGTGCAGATATGGGCATGGAAAAAAAATGTAAAGCATAGATAACTAGGTGAATTATCGGTATCAGAAGGTATAGTATAGTGCTCACCGTACCGGCAGCTTAAGCCGCATCACGGGGGGTGGCAGAGGGTAAGACTGGATGGATGGATGGACGGACGTTATTATAGTTGCACGAACGGAGCCTGTCAGGTTGAAGTTTAATTATGGCATAACTTCGGCTCCTAGAAGCACATTTCTCAACCATGGTAAGGTGACCCCCCCTCCTTACCATACCGATACCAATATTTTAAAGTTGTGATACCATACCAGTAACTGCATTATGTGTCACGAACTGTGACAAAAAAAAAAAAAAAAAAAAATGATACGGTATAATATAACATTTCCCCACCTTCTTTTCTTCTTTCCTTCCCCCTTAAACTTAAAACTTAAAACTTAAACCTAACTACTCATAATATGTGTAAACCAACTTAACACCTCATTATTATCCTCCCCCGACAACAACACTGCGGGACCTTCCGTGGCGGCGGCTTTATTACAAGTACCAGCTGCACCGGCACCCCAACCCCAACCCCAAGTAATCAATTGTTCAAACATAACATTAAATTCGGCGGTGAACCCCTGCCCACGGGCAAATACATCTGCGCGATGGGAAATTGCTTGGATTAATTCTTGGTTATCTACCTCTCCCCAAACCAACCAACCAAAAAAAAAAAAAAGTCAGCGGCGGGCGGGCGGGGTAAGTTGAGGTACTGGGTAGATAACATCATAATACATACGTCGAAATTCAAGAACTTTTCCCCACCCAACCCCATAAACCAGAACAAAAAATTCCTCATCATCCCTAACGCCATCCCTATACAGCAAAGCATCAGCCACCGCGTCTCCGCCCTGGCCGCCAACGCCAAACTCCTGGTCCAGCCCACCACCACCAATATTAGTCAGCAGGCGACGAGAGTAAGAAAGGCCCGCATCGCGGCGGAGGGTTTCTAGGTATTTGTTTCGTGTGGTTTGGGCGAGTAGGTGTAGGCCGCCGAGGGATTGGAGGGTTTCTCGGAGTGCGCGGAGTTGCTGGGTTAGGTTTTCGAGGTTGGTGGTGTGGGTTAGGGTAGCGGTTAGGGTGGATTCGAGGGTTGTTAGGAGGAGGGTTGAATGGCCGGGCTTTTGGATCGCGGAGGAGGTGGGGGTTGGGGTTGGAGAGGGCGGTGGGGAGTTCATTTTTTTGTATGATATGATATAATTGTGTAGTTTGTAGGGTATATAAGGAGTGTTGTAAGGTGAGGCCTGCCTCGATGGAGGGTACTGTATGGAAGGAAGAAGGAAAAATCAAGAATGGGAAAAAGTAAATGGGGATTGGTGGGAGAGTGTCGTAGGATATATATGATATCTAAACTATCGTACCTACCGTATCTCACTCCCGGCGAACGAAACACCGTCGGTGAACATATAGCTTAAACATAATCATTTCCTATCATCCAAATCTTATCACCAACCAACCACGTGACACACCCAAACATGCCCCACCCTCAAACTCTAATTTACACCCCACAAAACACAACCAGACATCCCCAAAAAATGGACCACCCCCCAAAAACCCTAACAGACCAAAACCCCCTCCCAAAACTCATAATCTTCGACCTGGACCGAACCCTCTGGCCCTACTGGATAGACACAGACCCAACCCCACCCCTCTCCCTCATCCCCACCACCATCACAACCCCGCCAACCCTCCGCGATGTGATCGGGACTCCATACCCCCTCTTCCCCACAACCCTCCCCCTCCTAACCCACCTCTCCACCGCCGCCACTGCCACTGGCATAAAGCTGGCGGCGGCATCCCGCACTCACACACCAGAGCTCGCGCTCCAGGCACTCGACCTCTACGGCCTACGACAGTTCTTCGACTTTCTCGAGATTTACCCGAGCAGTAAGGTTAGGCATATGCGCCGGCTGCGTGAGAAGAGCGGCGTGGAGTTCCGGGATATGCTGTTTTTCGATGACGAGAGGAGGAATAGGGAGGTTTGTGGGTTGGGGGTTTGGTTTGTGCTTGTTGGGGCTGCGGGGGTTGATTGTGGCTTGGTTGATGAAGGTGTTGGGGAGTGGAGGCGGGAACGGGGGTTTGAGGGGGAGGGGGAGGGGGAGGGGGAGAGAGGGGTTTGACGGTTATAGGCAGAATTTGGTTTGTGGTTTTTTCGATGCCGAAATGATACCCATGGATATATGATACTGTACTATACACGTATGATATTATTTGAAAATTTAGAAGGCAAGAAATAATAAAATAAAAATAAAAAAAACTCCATTATAATTTTATGCTGGTCCAAGATATCCTAGGTACCTTCTCTTCCCACACTTTTACTGCACGCCCCCACTCGCCTCGGCTCCTTCACACGACATTAATTACCCCCATCCTACGCCTCTACTGCCCCTCCATTCTAGATAGAATACATGCTCGGGACATATTATATACATACACATTACATAACTCATGAAAAAAAAAGGGGGTTTCTAGCTCCGCCCTCTCCATAGTTCTTTCACTCGTACACTACCGCCAAATTAATTAATTAATTAATGAATCGATTAATCAGACCTCTTCAACCCATCTACAGAACTCTTCCCCACTGTCTCTTCCCCTTCATGATCTTTGCCGTCGTGATCGGCCTTTGAATCGGTCTGTTCCAATGGGATGTACTCTTGCTTCCACTTGGGGATTAATCCGTCCGGAGCAGAATAGAGCCACGTCGCGAACAGCACAATGCCGGCGCCGATCATGAACTACCGATCCGGTTAGCACATGGCGAATATATAAAGGACTAGGAGCAACCTACGCCCACAGTAACTTCAAAGTCAAAGCAGTAGATACTGGCAATGAAACTTAGGAGGATGCTTATACTCGTAGCAAAGTTCTTTGCAATGTTATCTGCGTAGTTTACGCACAGTGCTACCACTATTCCACCGAGTGCCTGACAGCCGATGGCAGCCCAGACGACGTTGTTGTACCCATCAAAGAAGCCTCTTTCTAGAATCTCTTTACCGTCCTTTGCTACAACGCCAATAAAGAAGGCTGGAAAGAGAGAGTAGAATGACAGCTGAACATTGCGGACCCAGAGGGTGGTGTTTGACCCTTTGAGAACCTTTTCAAAGTACACACCCGCCAAACCGGAAATTGTGCATGCCACGGCTACAGCTATCAAACCGATTGCCCGATTCATCTCCGGCTCCATAGTGTCCTCATCGATCCCCTCGTATGTTGCTGAACGACGGTGTAGCTTGGATGCTGAAGACATCGAGGACGACTCTGAGACATTATCCGGAATAGGTTTTGTTGCAGCAGGCAATTGGACAATTGCAATACCAACAGTCAACATGATCAGCGAAACCCACTTCTTAGCTGTCAGATTCCTGTGCAGCATCAGAACGCTGAAAAGTGCTGTGGTCAAGATCTTGAGTTGGTAGGTAACCTGAAATGTCGCGGCATCTAAGTTCGACACGGCGACATACTGCAGACTGTTCTGTAGAGTGTACAGACATGCCGGGATAGCCAACTTCCAATTATCGGGTCGAAAAACATCGCCGCACAGGTGCTTTATGGACTTTACAACAGGGGCTTTAGGCCCATCGATCTTCCGTCGTTCAAGGTAAGCCACCCATATGGATATCGACAACTTCAACACTTCGTTCAGGAATACGGCCGTCGAGGTAAAATATCGGTTTACGGATGTCCTTGGCATAATTCGGGAGTAATGCATTATCTGAGACGGGATCGACGGTCACGTGAGCATGTGTGCAAGGGAGAGATCTCCAGGAGCAGGAGAAAAGGGAAAATGGGTACATACGAGAATGAGAGCCGAATTTTGAAAAGTCAACTGCGAGAACCATTGATTGTTAGCTGCGGTTTTACAGGGCTACTCAGTCAGGGTTCTCGTGGGGAAGGAATGCGTACGGTAATGAGTGAAAGGTGTTTCATGGAAACGCCCATGAAGGAGGGCATTCCCTCCAAAGTTTCCGATACCATGACGGGAATAGTTTCAACGGGCGAGTAGGGCAGTGGGTAAGGTAATCAAACGGGCTTCCGGAGAAAAGCCACAAGGTTCCAGGGGGAAGTGTGGCCGTCGAAATTGTTGGCGGAGGCTGAGTAAAGGCGAAATAAGGGGAGAAGGGAAAGGAAGACAGCAACAATAACGCGTAGGCGCTGATGACGATGAAGACGCTAAAAGGGGTACCGGTAAGGGGAAAGAACGTGCGATGGTCTCTTGGTCACGGCGGTAAACTGGTGTCGATTCCAGGTTTCTGTGTTTTTTTTTTATGGAACGCCCTCGTTCTGTAGCCTTTTTGGCGCAGCGATTATGTGGTGGAGTTGCTGGTTGGAGGGGGTCAAAAAATGGTGATGTCGAAGCCAAGGGGTTGAACGAGAAAGTTGATTTGGATTAGGCTGCTGGGCCCTGCGCTTCTTCCCTGAGTGTGTGTTACCAAACTGTGGCTGCAAGTACGAGTACTGGCAGCGGTACCGGTAAGGGTTAGTACGTGTACAGCGGCCTACGATTGGTTGTGCCTGACGGGACCATATCTGGGGATCTGTTACCGAACCTCGAGTTGATGGTACGGTGAGTGCTAGTACGATAGACTACCATACCGTTGATACTATACCGGCGTTACTGTATTGAGATTCTGATGACGTTTTTCGGACCTTTCTTCGTGGCGGGACCTTGACAATCACAAATCCGACCTCAAACACTAGTGCTCGAGTACGGTACCCTGCCGTCCTGTTATTATTATTACCGCTATTATTCTCTCCCGCCGGAGACTTTATCGGATCGGCTTTGTCTGACACCCGTAATGCACCACACGCAATTGTTCGAAACATCACGGAAGAGGGGACGAAAGCCCCTCCTCCAACAAAACACAAGTATTCGCCACAGATACTTGTCGTGCTCAAATACTCGTACTATCATTACGCACCATCCTACCAGTACCGGTACTCGAGTACCATATATCCCTTCTACCAAGAGCGTTACAGCGTTCTTCTCGCCACCGCCGCCGCCAGACAGCATCCGGTCAACACCGGTGGCTTGAGCCCTGCGGATTTTAAAGGGCCAATCGACCGTAGCATGCTACGGTAACCTAAACCCTAACACCAAGGGAATGTCTACCCACCATCAAGTACCCAAGCCGGTGATCCCAGCATTATGAATCCTAACGTTACACTAAAAAAACGGGGGAGAAGAATCCAACGCTACAGCCCAGCATGATACCGTCGTAAAAACTAGAATAACTGAGGTAATAACGCTTGCTAGGACGTCCAGAATTTCCCCCCTTGGATTACGGTAAGGGGAGGAAAAATACAGCAAGAGGATTCTCTTTCACCCCTCGGATGAGACAAACAAAAAGGAAAAATACAATACCGGCAGGCCTGTGCACAGTACTAGTACTCGAGCACTAGGAGAGGCAGCTCCAGCGTCCTGACGGGATCGATCGTCAATGACGGCACTCGAGTCCGTATTACCGTTTTCAAGGTACAGTGCCGTACGAGTACGATACAAGTACCAGTACTCGAGTGCTGCGCGTGTCCCCCACCCCCTGATGGCGGTACATACTTGTACTGGTAATCTCAATCAACAAAGCGGTGAACGAGAACCCCGATTCGCTGCCAACATTCTGCTTTTTGCATGAGACAACAAGGAAGAGCGAGAGATGTGTGCGAAAGGAATATATTTCCCTTCCATCTCATTCACCACTTTTCCTTCTTCCTTCTTCACCTTTGAATTAAATCCTAGCTACACAGGATCCTTTGACTCGCATACCGGTATTGGCATCGCTGGACAACTGTTCGATTCGAATTTTTACTTTTTTACTTTTTTTTTTGATGGACGCCAGACCAGCCCAACGCCAAGAAAGACGGAGGCTGCTCCGAAGCCCTTGATCCACAGATTTGCGACTGCACTTTCCTATTTGCTAGGTTCTGGGTGGTATGTTGGTCGCAACCAAGCACGGGATTCCTCTCTCTCCCAACTCAACGGTAATAATGATGACCAGATTCCGGGTCATACTGTGACGCTCGTACAATACCGGTACCGCACTCTCCCATAACCCTTTAATGCTCTCTCAAATGCGCCCACTTTTCGTGTTGCCGGCACTTGCCTTGGATGTGTTCTTCTCGAGAACGCCAGGGAGCTGTGTGATATTTGCAAGAATAAATATCGTGCCAAACAGGCTTTTGCATTGGGACAGAGTTTCCCATACATTTGGGACGTCAAATGTGTTTGTTTTTTATGCACCGTAATGTTAGAGTACTAGTACTCGAGTATCGGCGGGAAAGCGAGGACAAGCACGGCGGTACTTGAGGGGGCTGGTTGGATGGCCAGCCAGCATGCAACCCTGTTCCAGATCAAATCACTCACTGGATTTGGGGGGGGGGGGGGGTTTACATCGTACTGTACGGCGCGATGCGAGCATGGCCGCACAGTTGATGAATCGGAAGACACTGTGCCAGTATTTTACCAGCATTCACACCGTTACTATGATCCACATTGATTTGCTGCAATTGTGGTCGGGGAGGCACAGATGTCATGAATTGCGCTATCCACCGACTCTTTATTCATTTTTGGGAACGATACCGGTAGTGATGATGAACTGAATTCCATCCTTGCTGTGTAAGAATGATGGCTTCAATACCGGTACCGGTACTAGTACAGCTCGACCCACAGGCGTCTCGAACCATGTAGGGATTAGCCATGTGGATACGGTATATCAAGGCCACTTTATGTATGGCAGGGATGCTGAAGGATGGCCTGCTGTGGTAAGCTGGTTCAACGGGTCAACGATATTATGGCAGAAACATGGCCCATCACTTCATCCAAGCTGCCCGTACGTCACTCGCCGTTGAATGCCGGATGCCCCTGAAAACCTTGCCCTTCCTTCCTTCCTTCCTTCTCCCAATCGCCAATTATCATAATATGATAGACCAAATTCACATAATACCGGCTGCTGCTAGGGCATTGGGATTTGGAAGTACTGGTGGAAACCTTCCAGTACTAGTACACTACTCGAGTGCTATGAAACCTCTCAGACTCCATGATAAGATCACGATATTGTATGATACGGTGCCCCCAGCACCTTTTGATTGTCAATTGCAGCTGTGGGCACTGCACACCATGAAACCCTGCACTATTCCCGACATTCGGTACATGCAGTGGTTTGTTCATTTAATTTGTAGCCCCTAAATAACTATCGCCCTGCGTGCAAAGGAAGTTCAAAAGCTGCTGAAGCTTGTCTCGCATCGCGCCTCCCCCCACCTGTTTAGCACGGGTAGCTTGCTATGTTTGTTCCATTACCCGTTCTACTGTATATCTCCCTCTCTCTCCCCTCTCCCTCTCCCTTTCTCCCTCTTTCATCCCCCCACCCCTTCCTTTATAATCCCCCACACAACCTTTCCTCGCATTGTTCTCCTCTTGGAATCATAGACTTCGTGAAGCGTTCTTCGGTCTTCAATCCATCCCATCTCCATCTTACATCCTTCTACCCGCCTTTCTATTTCACCCCGTCCGTTGCAAGTGCCGCTCTCGGCAGCGGTAATCAGACTCGTCAAATTTTTCATTTCCCACCACCACCTCATTTTTTTCTGCGACCTAACGTTGATCCAAACCGCGCCTACACAGCCTCCCTCTCGCCCCGCTTCACAATCCTTTTTTTTTTTTCCTCTCCGTTTTTCTTGGGACTTGCTATTAACTGCAAGAATTACCATACCAGTGAAACTCTCACTAGAAGGGGTTCGTTTCCGGTACTCTGGTTTCAACTGACTACCAACAACCTGTTCACATCACAAGGTCACGCATCTGGACAACCCCCCCCCCCTTCCATCGTTTGTGTCTTGTGGCCAACAAGGCTCTTGGTGGAATCCAAGCCTCGCATAGGTAATACGCCTTCCATTGGGGCTGCGCCGTTTTCCCCAACATTTTTTATTTCAAAGCGCGCTTTGCTAACGAATCCGCCTTAGATCTTGGCCCGGCGAATAGCTTCTTGGACTGGAGTAACGCCAGACTGTTCGGAGTACCGAAGACGTATCCCCCTTTCGGAGAAGTTTTTGTAGAGCGGCCCTTCATTTGTACCAAGGAAATCTGCTGCATCCATGTGTAAGTACTCAGTACAGTACAGTAGTGTGGTGCATATCTGTGCCCAAGACATCCTTTTGTTACATATTGCAGCCTTCTTTCCCCTTCCCCCCCTCGCCGCCACCACCACCCTATCACTCATCCTGGCGTTTCATCCTTACATATAAGTTGATGGTTCCCTCTTGCGTTCTTTCTCCCAAAACCTTTGTGATTTTTTGGACCTACTCGATGATCCCGCTTGCAGCTATTGCGCTCATTTTTACTACTGTATCTACAACCTTATTTCTTTGTCTTCGGATACCCATACCCTTACTTTCGGAACAGCAAACGTAAATCTTCAAACTGAAGGACATTCAGCTAACAAAGACCGGCCTGGCGCCGTATTGGCGCCATCGCTGGAACCTTTGTACAGGGCTATTAAAAAGACGCTTCTCCTTAATCGCACGTGGTATTCGGAGTAGTACTCGGCGGATGCCTCCTCCATTTGGAGATATCGAAGGAGGCCTTCCTTCTGGGCAAAACTCGGAACGGAATCCTCTCTTAGATGGGTCGAACGGAAACGGCTATGCCGTTAACAATGGAAATGGGCATATGATACCGCGGGGGCCTGGGAGGGGCGGGCTCGTTCGGCATGTATACTCCAAAGTGAAGGTCATTCTGCTCAGCAACTATGTCAACGTTCTTCTGGTCTTTGTGCCCCTTGGTATCGCCGCGGGTGTCATGAAATGGAACTCGACTGCGATTTTTGTTATGAACTTCTTGGCCATTATTCCTCTCGCGGCCTTGCTAAGCTTTGCTACCGAGGAGCTGGCGCTCATCGTGGGGGAAACTCTGGGCGGGCTGTTGAATGCGACATTTGGAAATGCTGTGGAATTGATTGTTAGCATCGTCGCGCTTACAAAGGGGGAAATCAGGATTGTGCAGGCCAGCATGTTGGGTAGCATCCTATCTAATATCCTTTTGGTATGTTTGCATATCGCTTTTCCCTCCCTGCGGCGTTGATTCGTTGGATTCTAACTGCGCATATTTTATCTTTTCACTCAGGTCTTGGGAATGTGTTTCTTTTTCGGCGGCCTCAAGTACAAGGAACAGAATTTTAACACCACTGTTGCATCTACCATGTCATCACTTATGGCGGTCGCAACATCATCCTTGATAATTCCTGCAGCACTTTATTCGACGCTCGTTGAGCCCAAAGAGAAACAGTTTAAACTTATCCTTGATTTGTCCCGTGGAACATCTGTAGTCTTATTGATCCTCTATGTCCTTTACTTGGGCTTCCAACTCGGCACTCACGCCTTCCTCTTCGACGCCGAGCACAAACCTGGCAGAAGCGACAATGACGGCGCTCAGCATGAATCTGCCGAGAGCGACGACAGTGACTCTATGGACGAGCATCAGGAAGCGCTGTTATCGGGCGTTGAATCAGGGATTGTTTTGGTAGTGGTGACCGTTCTGGTCGCGATTTGTGCAGAATACTTGGTTGGGTCCATAGACGAAATTGTTGCCAGCTCAGGTATCAGCAAGACTTTTATTGGGTTGATTCTCATCCCAATCGTGGGCAACGCTGCCGAGCACGTTACAGCGGTCGTGGTGGCTATGAAAAACAAGGTTCGTGCGACATTTTCACTATTACCCCATTCGAATGACAAAAATTTCCGCATTTGCTCTTTTCTTTACCCCATTTGTAATTTCCCCTCCCTGCTCCTTCAGGAACCTTCTTCTTTCTATCCTTCCACACAATCATGTACCCCACGCGCGTGCGCCCCGCCATTTTTTCTGCGTTTCAGCCGCAGAGGGCTGCTGCCTTCTGGTGGTGTGATCCCGGCCCCACGCGACGCCCCTCGCCCCTGTCAAATAAAGCATGAGCAATATTGCTAGGGCCTGATACGCTCCGTCGGACCAGAGGAGATAAGCATAGGCTAACCAGTGCTGTCTTGTATAGATGGATCTAGCCATTGGTGTCGCTATTGGCAGCAGCATGCAAATCGCCTTGCTGGTCACCCCGTTTTTGGTCATCCTTGGGTGGATTATCGGACAGCCCATGAGCTTGTACTTCCAGACTTTTGAGACAGTGGTGTTCTTTGTGAGCGTACTCATCACAAACTATCTCATCCAAGACGGGAAGAGTAATTACCTGGAGGGGGCTATGCTGCTAGGGATGTGAGTGACAAATGCCTTTTTTGTCCCGTTTGTTGAGCTTGGGCTGACAAGTACTATAGATATACTATCATCGCAATCAGCTTCTTCGTATATCCGGATTCAGCCGGTTCACTGGATGGCATGCTCGGGCAGCCATAACTTTTCTCGCTTATGACTTGATTGGTATCGACTAATTAAGCCTGGTCGAAAAAGAAAAAGAAAAAGAAAAAAGAAAAAGAAAAAGAATATATATATACCCTGCGATAATCGTTACTCCTCTTGCAACAAATCTCTTTTGGCAAAAAACACAATGAGTCGACATCTATTACACTACGCCACGCCTTGTCATAACGACCGCAAGGCCTAAAGTAGAAATAAAAGAAAAACAGGAAATTCGGCGAAAGAAAGTGGAATACGGCTTAATCCGCCTAACTAGGCGAAGAGGTGGACTTTGCAAAAGAGAAAAAACTGCAATATTATTTGTTTCTTCCCCTCCCACCAAAGTCGGTTGAATAACTGGAACGCAAGCAATCCGCCTATCGACTCGGCTTGTCTGGCGGGAGATCTCAAAGAACAATTATTGTTTTATATACGCCATGCCTAATCTCTTATTTATTCCCTTGCGTTCTTTCATATCTCCCCCTGTCGCCCCCCCCCCCTTCCTTCCTTCCATCAACTCTACATCGAATAGTTCGAAAACTCCCCTTCCTTTGCTTCTCGTTCCCTTCTTGTAAACTGTATTAGCAATTATCTTCCTATTTCCTTTTGTCTCCCTCTTTTCCATTTTCCTCTTTTTTTATCTCTGGCATTTTTCCATTCTTGTTTCTTTGGGTTCGTTGGTGCGGAGTTGGTGTTTGATAATCTAGCCGAGTCAGGTTAATACACATAACCCTCGTAAATAGGAACCAGCTGACATGCCATGCGGGCGGGAAGGACGTGGGCGTGGCCGCGGAGTGGTATTGGTACCCTGGTTTCTTTATTTATCGAGATGGTTGAATATCGCACTGTAGCCTTGGTCATACGGTACGGTGAGCGGTGTGTTGTATTGTAGGTGCGTGTGAGTGTGGGGAGTGCAGGTTTAGTCTTCTAGGCTCTGATGACGCACGGTGATGGGGGTGGTCCGGTGGTCTAGTAATTCACTTACTTAGATAATATAATACATGTGAAATAGTCGGGCTTGGCTACTTGTAAGGCAACCTCGAGAAGGACCATATCATACATGGGTATGGATATTGCTCTTATCGAAACGAGGAAAAGATCGAACAGAGAGGAGTGTTTCCTGGGCACTCAAGCCATATCTTCCTAGGGATATGGCTGTGATTGGGAGTTTTTCGAAAATTATGCTCGGGCTGGTTTTTGGGTGATTTCGAGTGACTGGCCCCATACATGAGTTTTATGATTGATAAGGGACAAGGCTTGGATGGGAAGTTGCGATATTCGAGCAAGGTACTACGATATCTAGAAGCACAAGATAGCACAATGGTCTCACGCTTTGCCTCGCCTAGCGTAGGCAAGGGTAATTTAGTTTTAAAGTGCGGAAGCGGGAAAAATGGAAAATTTGATAAAGTAAGGTTAAAAAAAAAAACCTAACCCAGGTGCACACTGCACATCCCATCATGATATTCGTCCCAACTACCGTATTTGCGATGACAACCACTGCCAACCAACTGCGGCAGGACAAACTTCCCCGATTTCGACAGCAGTAGTATTGGCACAGCCTACAGCACAATGCCACCCCCGAACGTATTACTCATCCCTACCACTGCCACCACTGCCCTACGAACCCTGCGCACAAGCCCAAGCATACATACCTGCGCACTCTCCTCCTCCTCCTCCCCCGCCACCGACATGATATACCACCCCCCCCAGCCAAAACCCGTCCACAAACCAAACCCCGATCCCAGAATCCTCCTCGCAAAATATGCCGAGCATCCGACTGGCCCCACCTACCGCTGGGAAACCCCCACGCCGAGCAGCACCCAACTCAGCACCGCCGTGAGATTCTTCACCCGCCACCAGCCGCAGCACATCTGGTCGGCCGCCAAGTTCAAGCACATAACCTTCGGCACAGCCCCCGAAGTGGCCTTCCTGGGCCGCAGCAACGTGGGCAAGTCCTCGCTGCTGAACGCCCTCATGAACCAGCCGCTCGCCTTCACATCCTCCAAGCCGGGTCGTACCAAGTTGCTGAATGCATTCTCCGTCGCTGGCGGCCGGGGCGTGCTACTGGACATGCCGGGCTATGGTCACAACTCCCGCGCGGAGTGGGGCGTGCAGGTGATGAAGTACCTCCAGCGGCGACGGGAGCTGCGCAGGGTCTTCCTTCTCGTCGACGCGGAGCACGGCTTTAAGCCCTTTGACCGGCTGATGGTGCGGACGTTCGCGGAGCACGGTACGTCCTTCCAAATTGTGCTTGCCAAGGTCGATAAGTTGCGTCCAGAAATGTTGGTCGGGAGGTTAGTCCAGGCACGTGCCGTGCTGCAGGGGGATGACTGGGAGGGCCAGGGTGAGGGAGATGATTGGCGCGCTGCGAGAATGAGTTGTGGCCTTGGAGAGGTTATCGGTACTGCTGCGAATCCCTCCAAGAAGAAGAGAAGGCGCATTGGGATTAATGACCTCAGATGGAGTGTTATGGTTGCTATGGGGCTGGACGAAAACGTTGACTTGAAGTCGAACTTTGGCGTACCCGTTGTGGCCGATGACACGGTTAGCAGTGGTGGAGTCCCCGGGAGGGAGGAGATGGCGTGGGATGATGTTGGGAAGGTTGGTTATGACGGACTGGATTTTGGAGATGACGGTGAGGGTGATGGTGATGGTGATGATGACGGCGATGCCGTTTATAAAAATTAGAAGATTGAACCACCCCCTCCCTCCTCCTTCCTTTCTTCCGAGCTGAGGAACCAATCTGGAAAAGCCCGGCATCGTCACGAGAGCTCACTCGGTTCAAGATATCGCCACGGTTTTAGAAATGTAGATATTATGGTAGCGGAAGATCGATCGGTTGGTTGACCCGGCTACCGAATGAACATAAACACGAACTTAATACATACCCTACTTTAGTTAGTGACATCGAATATCTCTCGGAGCACTTGCCCCCCGCGCCCGGACCTCAAGAGAGTGAGTGAGCAGGAAGCCCATCCATCCTAAATATCGATCTTCAAAGGGTACGGGTACAGGGACAGAATTAATGCAACAAACCACATTGTGCGAGGAGGGGAGTACAATACTCGTGAGTGGATTAGTTAGGTTAGGTTGTACACTACTAGATATTTTGAGATTGCCGGAGTTGTATGGTATCATATGAATTTCCAGCTTACGATAGGCCTCCAACTGCCATGAGGGTTGAAAGCATGAGGGTGCTGCTAAGCAACGGGTGATAAGGAAATATAATAATGTTATTATAATAATGATTCTGTCCGGAATATATTCTACAACTACGGTGAAATAAAAAAAAGATAAAGAACGGCCTACAACGTTTTCCTGTAAGTTCGTTCGGCGCCGGAGGTATTATACTGTATTAATAAAGTTTAGCCCCACTGCAAAGATAATAATATTATAGAATAATGATTTACATAGTAAACATAACAAAGATCAAAATATCAGTTTTAAACTCCCATCTTACTTTAACACACAGAGGATAGCATAGCATAGCATAGGATCTCATAAACGGCGAGAGAGGCCGATGATCCGAGACTAATTTTGTACGATATACGAATAATATGAGATAGAGAGCTAGGCGTGAGTGGTGAGATTGGGGGAGATGTGCTTCGAGACCTAGTTATGAGGTCTTGCGTATGTAAGAATCTCGCCCATAACTTACAGAAAATTCCGGGAGAGGGATAGGAAGAAGAAGAGGTGGTGATAGGATTCCCCACGCGAAGAGCGCTTTTGCTAAGTGCAGTCATGGGACGTCACTCAGGGGCATGAATCACTTCGTGAACGGCTGAAGCGGGCTATCATACTGGGGATGAGAAAAAGTGTCTGGAGCCGGCGAGCGACGGCGGGGGCTGGAAATAGTAGATTAAACACTGGAATAAAAGCTGTAAAATTTTTTTTCTACTGAGGGGTATTTAGACCCCTCTCCTCTGATACTAGGGGCTACTTTGTCATTGTTTGAATATCTTTAGAGTCTTATTTCGTGCTGTTGAGTTATGATAGTAGCTGGCTGTCACCGCCTCCTCAGGACATTTAATCTTGCTACAAGTGCCGGCACTTGCGCCTCAACTAAGTTACCAGTAAGTCATGGTGCAACAGGTCTCGGATTTTGGTGTATTTTTTTCATTGGTCAGCACCGTGACTTAATTTGTGCGCAAGTAGGGAAATAAGTTAATAATCTGCCCGAGCTCTTCTGGCTGTTACTAGTGCTTGGAACCTCCTTTGAAGACCTACTCCATTAGCGGAACGGCTTATTTTGTTATGTAGGCTAGTCTGTATGCGCTCCCTCAATCAAGCTGACAATATCCGCTTTACCTACTCGTAAGCTCAGCTTACAATTGGGTCCTAGAGAAATATTCAGAAAGTCAGGATCGGATGAATAATATACTCGCGAGTGATCTTATGCATCCTACTGTACCTTCCTCATAATGGGTGACTTGAAGCTCGTATGAATGTAGGATAAGGGGTAATAAAGCCTCTCGTTGCACTTGTTGATGCCGGTTCATGAAGAGGAAATTCTTGTGATACAAATACGGCAGGTTTAAATAAGTGATAGTTTATAAAACATATTTCATCAGAGAAAGCCTACTTGCAGAGATCAGGTAATGAGGAAATTCATTGCCTTGGCATGGAAATGATTGGCTGGCGCTATCATCTGAAACAAGAAGGCTCCAAAAATACAAAAGAGCGTTCCCCGCTTTTCTTGGTTTTAGGGGGGGAAGAAGTCCATTAACCTCCGCAATACATTCTCATACTGGTGTCCTCTTCTATCATCTCACTTATCACCGAACTTTATCCAATGTGAACACCTTACCTAGTGGGAACGGAGGGCCAAGTCTCACTCGTGATCCCTGCCAGTATGGCATATCGCACACCCGTACCGAAAATAGTACGACAAATAATGTCCACGGTAGCTCGAATACGAACTTTGCGAATGTAGCAAATAGGTTAAATTTCCAAATAAAGGAGCACTATCGACCGGTTCTCATAGCTTAATGGTAAAGAGACCGGTCACTACTAGCCCTTACAGGGAAGGTTGGGAGTTCGACTCCCGGCCGGGGTGGATGTAGCAAGCAGGCCTTTAATAAAAGGTAAAGTAAGCCCTGGCGAACCACCTTTTTGCCATCAGGGCTATCAAGTTTTTTTGCCCTAATATATCTCTTTAAAAGTTTATGGGAACCTTGAGGAATAATGGTCGATGAGTACAGTGAAGACAGGAATTCCATTGCACATGATGCCCAATTTTTTAAATGTCCGTCTCCATAACCCTGTCCAACAGCTATCGTTTTACGTCACAGGAGTGGGATCGGCCTGGTTGGGCGCATATTTGTTATAAATTATTAGAGCTCTTGAAGGATACTGGTAGGCCCCTCATATTCAAGACTATTTAAATTTTGCTGCTGTTCGCCTATTTGTGCCTAATATGCTCAAACTGATTATTATTCGAAAAGTGCAAAAGTGAGTGATCAACGATGAAAGAAGACTTACAGATCCCCACCGTCCTTATCAGGGGATCTGCAGTCCACTACCGTCCCCTGTGGTCCTTTTATTAGGACGGCATAATAGTGTCTCACCTTGTGGGGCCCCTGGTCCTTGCTCAAACCCTGCAGTCCTCAAATGTCCCAGGACGGGACGGAGTAAAAATTGTCGTCCGGTGCGGTCCAGTCTTCTTGGCAGTTCCCCCGTGGGGCTGCCCGGGCCCCCAGACCGTTGCGAACACTGGATCCACTACACGGTTCAAGAATACTTTTCCCAACCTGGCGTTTTTCCAGGTGCTCATAGAATACTTGGACAAACATGCTTGACCCATCTGAATTATGACCAAGTCAAAATGGTTCTGGCCAATACCGTTTTGAACCTTGGAGATAGGCCCTTAAATTTTCTCGAATATTCATCATTGCATTGGGGGAGGCACGCAAAAATCGAACTCTCTGACCACGCGAAATCACTTGCGCTTGAGCTATTAAACCGGCACGGTGACCACATATCTACTACTTTACTTCTCGATGAAATCCAGGCTTACAACCCTCGCCCATCTACTTATCATCTATTTCCCGGTTTGCACTGTGCATCCTACTTCGGAGTTGATGAAGTCGTAGCTGCTTTGATAGAGATGCAAGGCTGTGATATTAATCAGGGAGACTATGGGGGGTTTACACCGCTCATATGGGCTGCCCGACAGGGAAATCAAGGGGCGGTGATGCTACTGCTCACGCAGGACGATATCAATCCTGACAAACCAGACAGCAATGGCGCAACACCACTCTCGTGGGCTTCTTTTTATGGGCGTGAGGGGGTGGTGAGACTACTGCTCGCTCGGGATGATGTCAATCCCAACAATCCAGAAAACTATGGTCAAACACCACTCTGGGCGGCTTCTTATTCTGGGCATGACCGAGTGGTGAGATTACTACTTGCACGAGATGATGTCAATCCCGACAAGCCAGACAACAATGGCCGAACACCGCTCTGGGTTGCTTCTGCTATTGGGCGTGAGGAGGTGGTGAGACTACTACTCGCATTGGGTGATATCAATCTTGACAAGCCAGACAACGATGGTGGAACGCCACTCTGGGCGGCTTCTAGAAATGGGCATGAGCAGGTGGTGAGACTACTACTCGCACGTGGTGATGTCAACCCCAACAAGCCAGACAACTATGGTCGAACACCACTCTGGAAGGTTTCCGACGATGGGCATGAGGGGGTAGTGAGACTACTACTTGCGCAGGGCGCTGTCAATCCCGACAAACCAGACAACGATGGTATGACACCGCTCCGGTGCGCTTCTGGAAATGGGCATCAAGAGGTGGTGAGACTACTACTCGCACGGGATGATGTCAATCCCGACAAGCCAGACAACGATGGTATAACGCCACTCTGCCGGGCTTCTAGATATGGGCATAAGGGGGTGGTGAGACTGCTACTTGCACAGGGCGATGTCAATCCCAACAAGCCGGACGGCGATGGTATAACACCACTCCATTGCGCTTCTGGATATGGGCATGGGGTGGTGGTGAGACTACTACTCGCACGGGGCGATATCAATCCTGACAAGCCAGATAATGATGGTCAAACGCCGCTCTTGTGGGCTTGTGGAATGGGGCATGAGGAGGTGGTGAGACTCCTACTCGCACGGGATGATATCAATCCAGACAAACCAGACGACCATGGTACAACACCACTCCAGTGGGCTTCTAGAAGTAGGCATGAGGGGGTGGTGGGGCTACTACTTGCACGGGGCAATGTCAATCTCGACAAGCTAGATAACGATAGCGTAACTTCCTGAGGGTCGCTTCTGTGTTCAGGCATAAGAAGATTGTAGCACACCTCCAGCCTCGGACAACTCCACCGTCTGCCCTTGATTAAGCTCAGAGCGCCAAACAGAGATTAGTGTCCATTCTCTCTCTGCCCACACTTGCATATATCCCTTCCACTGCAGCTTCTGCATACCCGTTATCAGCACAGGTTCCGTCCTCTCCTCGTCGCCCCTTGCTGTCACCTGATATCTTCCTGCGGTCGCTCCTACTCTCCCCCTCCGGTTCTCTTTCTTTTCTATTTTTCCTAAACTCCAATCATTTATTTCATTTCATTTTAGACATGGGCTTGGTGCATAAAACCATTATGTTTTGTATCATATGGACGTTTGTATCCCCAGCTCCTTTCTTCTCATGATGTTTAGTAGAGGGCGATGTATTGCATCTGGATGCTTAGGATTGTTGTTTGATACGTTACCGTTTTCAAAGTGTCCCCTTTTTCTATAAATAAAGATCCGCCCCCCCGGATAATATTATACCTTATTTTCTTTCACTTTTTACACTAAAATCCTACTCTCCTATAACTACCAGCAACTACTTAGCCCTTGCGTCTATTATATAAGAAGGAAGAATAGGAGAAACATGCCAATATCGAGAGGTTTCCAGCGAAACTTGCTTCCAGTACTGGGTCAAACCCTGTCAAGGTCTACCACACTCACATAGAGGTCTTCTAGACCGAGTTTAGGATGTTAAATCCTAGCCCTAGCTCGGCACGTGCTAATGCAAATATATTGCAATAACAGTTGAAAATGGCATACATACTAATCAAAAAATTATAATGTAAAATATATATCGGTTAAGGTCTCCAACGCCACGGCTTTTCATGCTTTATCCCCCCAATGCCACTGCGTCCCACTAATTCCACAAGAATCTTATAAGATCGAACGATAATCTAATAAATAAAGTTTTTGTTTCTTTCTCTTTCTCTATATAGTGCTATATCTAGGATACAAGAAAGCAAGCATGGAAGAAAGAAAATTTGGTGTTAGGAGTAAGGTTGAGGGTAGGTAGCTAAGTTGTGGCTAATTCCCTCAGAATAGCGAGGCTGGGAGCGGGCTGGATAATCAGGAAGGGTACCAACTCGGTTTGCCAAAAGTTGCCGTTGCCTTACCTCACCAACCTGGATTCTTTTTTTCTTTGCGTGGGCGTCCTTCGGGTGAACGAGTAGGTGGAGGTTCCACATAATTTGCAATCGGAATAATCTCACAATCGGGGGGAGGAGGGGGTACAGTACCTGATGTCAACCTCATTCCTAACGGCAAAGTTTCTTTCCTCCGTGCTTACTTTCCTGTATCATAGATCTAGCACTATAGAAAGAAGAAAGTTTATTTAGCTACAGATCATGGTTCAATCTTATAAGATATTGTGGCATCGGAGAGACGCTGTGGCGTTGGAGGGATAAACCATAAATAGCCGTGACATTGGAAACCCTAACTATAATATTATTATAGACAAAAAAAAAGTGGCACGGGGAATGAATGGAACTTTAATTTTATATCTTTATTAATTTAATACCTGTAGGGTAGCATGGCAGAAGATCTCTCATAACTGGTGAGAGACTTATGGGCCCGAGACTAATTTTCTATAATAATATTATATGGAGAGCAGAAGGTGTGTGATGAAGATAAGGGAGAGATGTGTCGAGACCTAGTTATGAGGTGTTGCGTAAGAATCCCGCCCATACAGAGAATTTCGGGAGAGGGGTAGGGAGGAGAGGTGCTGATGGGACGGTATAGAGCGGGAGGCCCCACGATTATAAATTCCCACATGAAGAGCGCTTTTGCTAACTGCAGTCATGGGACGTCATTCGGACATGAATTACTTCACGAGCGGCTGAGGCGGGCAACTAGGGATAAGAATAAGTGCTTGGAACCGGCGACCATAGGCAGGGCTGGCAACAGCGGACCAAACGCCGGAATAAAAACCGTAAAACAATCTCTCTACTGAGGGGTATTTAGGCCTCTCTACTACTAGGAACTGCTTTGTCATTGTTTGAATATCAACAGAGTTTTATTTTGTGCTGTTGAGTTATCGTAGTAGCGGGCGGTCGCCGCTTCGGGGCATTTAAGTTACCGGTAATCTCTCCACAAGTACGGGTACTTGCGCCCCCACTAAGTTACAGGTAAGTCATGGTGCAACGGGTCTCGGATTCTGGTGTATTTTTTTCGTTGATCAGCACCATGACTTAATTTGTGCGCAAGTACGGTAGAGAAATAATAATCTGCCTGAGATCGTCTGGCTGTTGCGAGTGCTTGGAACCTCCTTCGAAGGCCTACTCCATTAGCGGAACGCCTTATTTTGTTATGCCGGCCACTTTGTATGCTTTCCTTCAATAAAGCTGATAATATCGGCTTTACCTAAGAGCAGCTTACAATTGGGTCTTAGAGAAATATTCAGAAAGTTAGGATCGGATGAATATACTCGCGAGTGATCCTACCTTCCCCTATAGTGGGTGATATGAAGCTCATATGAATGTAGGACAAGGGGTAATAAAGTCTCTCATTGCACTTGCTGAGGCTAGTTAATGAAGAGGAAATCCTTGTGATACAAGGGTCAAGCATTTAGTCATGGTACACATGCCGGGGTAGTTGAAGTTGGTTTTGAAAGGAACTCTGGAACACTGCAACCAAAACAGCACAACACAAAAAATATTCTCTAGTGGTGCAGAACTTCTTTAACAGAACCCTTTCACCAAGAAGTCTATAAACTTCATGCCACAGATATTTCTGACTACAACAGATGGAAAGGGCATGCAGAATTGGGTGATACAATGATGTATTCTCTATACATGGGTAATGAAGTTGACTTGAATCATATGAAGCCTTTGAGTGAAAATTTAGGTTGATTAGCCACTACAAGACTGCTTAAAATATGCTCTGGGTTTAAGTAGTAACTTACCACACATAAAAGAGTATCAAGAAGTGTTTGATTTGATGTACATTTGAAATTATTGATACCCCTTATGATAGTTATTTTTTATTGATTTTTCTAGCATCAAAAAAGACGATAAATCTTATGATGTTTCCTTCCCAGTGCACTACACCCACTGAGACATTACTTATGCACTGTACCATGACTCAATGCTTGACCCTTGTACAAATATGGCATGTGGGGAAGCTGCTGTAGGCAAGTGATAGTCTATCCCCTAAATCACTGAGACATTCAGGCTCATTTGCAATGTTGAACACTAACTTTGTAAGGAAATGATCGACATCACATGATATCGAATTCAATGCTGTGTAAGGTATGTGGAAGACCATGAAAACAAAAAAAAGAGAAACATGTGTAACCGCCTCCGGGATGGTGGCGGGAATTGATAGGGTAATAATACTATCTTTATACCAAAGTATGGTATCTAATGAGACTAAGTACCAGAGGCTTAGACTAAGTTGTTGTAACAAAACTTCTTACTATATCGGAACTACCAAGTAGTTCTTAATGGCTGAGTATGTTGGTCTTAATGGATTCTCGAAGTGAACTGAAGAAGTAACTGTTCGACCAAGTATATTGAAAACTCTGTTGGTCGAAGTCTGCTCTCTCTAAGTCCAGAGAATAGTAGGTCTTAAATACACTTGTCAGGCTAACCAGAGCCTTGTAAATAAGAACCATAAAGACTCCAAAAAGGTAGCCTTAAAACGTTACATAATACATGATCAGGAAAATGTCGGAGCGTGGTCCAACGTGGTCCTGAACACTCCTGGTCCACCAAGGGGGGTTGTGGTCCCCGTGGTCCACCTGATCCACTCCGATCCATTCTGATCAACACTTTTTCAAATTTTAACATAAATGTGGACCAGGGTGGATCAGGGTGGACCAGGAGGACCAGGGGGACCATAACCCCACTTGGTGGACCAGGACTGGTTTTTACATTTTGCTGATGATATCAAGTATTAAACGATATCTTGACACTATAAATAAATCATACTGAGTATCAAACAATACTCAAAACCAAACATAAAACATCATGAGTATCAAACTCGATCAAAAAACATACCGAGTATCAAACGATACTCGAAACCAAACTAGTAACCTGTACCAGTTACAGAAAGGCTTCGTCGTCGGCCAAGGAAATTAGCACCAATACTATGGTGGTTCGCAATATCTTTCAAGACCAATCGCGTAAGGTATTACCAATTCGAGAGTTTATCGATGACTACAACTACCATATGGGTAGTGTGAATATCATCAGGAAAATGTCGGAGCGTGGTCCACGGTGGTCCTGAACGCTCCTGGTCCACCAAGGGGGGTTGTGGTCCCCGTGGTCCACCTGGTCCACTCCGATCCATTCTGATCCACACTTCTTGAAATTTTACCGAAAATGTGGACCAGGGTGGATCAAGGTGGACCATGAGGACCAGGGGGACCATAACCCCCCTTGGTGGACCAGGACTGGTTTTTACATTTTGCTGATGATAGTTGACCAGTTGAGGTCCTACTACACTACCCAGCAAAGGTGCCGTCGCAATAGGTTCCCCTTATTCTCTTGGCTACTAGATATATCATTGGTCAATGCTTATCGAATTCAAAAAAGTATCAACTCTAGTGGATATCGAAAGGTACAGAGTGTTACAATCCTCTCTTCTCCGGGTGATACTTGCAGCAGGTAACCGATAGTTTCCCAACGATCGTTCTTCTTGGCCTGATAGCTGTTGCGATAGCTAAGTCCGTTGACTCCTATCTAGCAACGTCGATCGCTAGGCTCATACAAGACAGTCGTGTCTTGATTCTCGGAAGTGTGATGGATAAAGATCTTTGTATTGAAAGTATAGTGTATGAAAGAACTTAGATGGTTGCGTGAAGAACCCAAATCCCCTGCCTTTTTTTTTTTTTTTTTTTTTT
>Ga0307507_10001124_pt1 | contig 59311 bp, 50 predicted proteins | sample 7_EM_MG_FD_207223 | JGI IMG/M metagenome (GOLD analysis project Ga0307507, IMG submission 207223) | Populus trichocarpa ectomycorrhiza microbial communities from riparian zone in the Pacific Northwest, United States - 7_EM | ecosystem: Host-associated > Plants > Roots > Unclassified | place... | reverse complement strand
AGGGACTTAAGGCTAAAGTCTAGGACGTAATTATCCTAATAGAAGATGCGGATACTCTAAGGGAGTTAATAGACTAGTTAATAAAGATTAATAATAGGATCTATTAAAGGGAACAAGCTAAGAAAGGGCAAGACAGAGTTCTATAGTTATATAAGGCGTAGAGTACGCAATAACAGACATAGAGTTAAAAACTATAGAATGGCGTAAAGCTAATGGACCTAAGTGGTACTAAAGAAACCTAAAGGTGGGGAAAGAAACTATAAAAACCTAGAGGTTAAGGATTAAGTAATTAAAGGACCTAGGAGCAGAGGCCAAACCAGGGATCTTAGTAATAGAAGATATTTAGGCGGACTCTATAGCAAGAAAAATGGTTTAAAAATAGGGCTTATATAAATTATAGAAAACAAGGTTATTTCACCAGAGACTATAGAGGTGGTTAGAGTAACTATATAGTAAAGAAAACCAGACCAGCAGGGGACATGTATATATAGAGGGATAATAGTGCACTATAAGGAATAAAAGAGTGTTTAATTAACAGTTTTGCGTATTATTACAATAATATATACCGAATTTATAAGGACGCTAAGTACGGCGCAAGCTATTGGCTATAGGAGCCATTATTATCTAAGTTTAAAGGAACCAACGAACTAGCTTATAGATCGGATATTAAAGACGATAAATTTAATATAGGCGAAGCATTTACTAATAATAAGGCAATAAAGGCAGCTTACTAGAAGCATACAAACCTTAAAGAAGTTAAAATAGAAGCAGAAACTAAAACTATTATAGAATAGGGTTTAGTAACGGATGCTATAATACTATTAGATACAATTTCCATCGCTTTATAAGATAATAGGAGTAACGTTTAAAAGAAACTAAGTAAGTAAATAACTACTAGTGCTAGCTTATTACTTAATAAAGGCAAAAGGCCACAGGCTTAAGATTCTTAAAAAGAGATAAGAGAAGCTTAAGATTCTTAAGATAAGATAAAATATACCTAAGGACCCACAATAGACGAAAACCAATAGGAAAGAGCAGCTACTTAGTTTATAGACAAACGAATAAGTATAGGACGCAAGTTTAAGAACTATAAGTTTAGGGAATAAATAAGAACATTAGCAATCCTAGGTAAATATAGTATTTAGCCTAAAGATTAAATAGTTAATACTAGGATTAAAAAGCAAGATAACTATAAAGATTAAGCTACAAGACGCAGAAAATAAGAAACTATAGATAAGTTTAAAATAAGAATTATTATATAGCAAGAGCAAAAGCTAGATAAGAGGTCAGCTATGCTAGGTTATATAAGGGATAGAGCACCCATATAAAGAGTTACTAATAGGCCAAGTGCAGGGACACTTAGGGTAAAGTGGTTAGATAAATTGGAACAAGAAGAGGATCTAGATATCCTAACTAGGTTTAAAGAAAGATATACTAAAGGATGTTATAATGTAGTGATAATAAGGTACTTTCTAATAGATAGACTATACACACTAAACTAGTTATATGGAAAGTAGTATAAGCAATAACACAACAACAAATAGGAAGACTTTTATATATAGCTAGATAAAAAAGTTGTCTAAAACCAACCTATTACGGAAAAACGTATAAGTTATATTAAAGGAGTATTAATTATAATATTAAGGAACCTAGAAGAGGGATCTAGGGACTAAAGAAGTAAATAATAAATCTTAGTACCTATAACAGAGATACCAGTAGTTAGGTTAACTAGGTATAGGTTTAAACTTAAGAATAAAGATAAGCTAAGAGTTAACCCAAAATATATAGCGCATTATATACTATTATGGATAGCTTGTGTGAATAATATATATAACATGCATAGAGCACTAAAAGACAAGAACCGGAAGTACCTAGTAAGGATATATTAGGCACCTAAGGAAAGGCGGTTTAGAAATGCTAAGTATATATATAAATAGCACCTAGTAGAAGTATAAGGTTAAGGAGACTTAATATTTTAACTAGAAAGATTCCTTATAGAAGAATACTTAGATAGATAATAGTGGTAGAAGTGCCTAGAGAACACTTGTCTATAGCATATAGAGGAAAAGAAATGAACTAAGTATTAGCCTAAGTTAGACTAAGTATAAATAGGATCTAGCAGCCAACAGTTTAAAAAAGGGGAGGTATATAGGATTAAAGGGAACTAGTATTAAAGCCTTAGACCCTTAAAGGAATTTAAGGACAATACCTAAATTTATAAGTTAAGTGGCAAGATTAGCAGTTTAAAGCGTTAGTAGATAGTAGAGTAATAAGAAACCATATATTACCAAAAGCAGTAGAAAGGATAGGGTTACTATATAGATAGAAGGAACACCTATATCCACTAATAATAATTTTAGGAGATTAGATAGCCTATAGAGGGGGTATTATTAATCTTAAAACAGGACCTATTCAGTTAACTATTAAAGGGAGATAGGTTAGAATGTCTTTTAATATCCTACCATTAGGACAGGATAAGGCGATACTAGGAATACTTTAGTTATAGAAATACAATCCAAAGATTAATTGGGTTATAGGTTAGGTCAATATTAAGAATATATAATAGTATAAAGTGTAATAGTAAACCAAGTTGGTATAGTACCAAGTTAGAGTGATATACAAAGAGACTAAGTGAGGCTTAAGTTATATACCAAAGAGATACCATAAATATAGTAAAAAGTTATGGTTACTAGAAAGTAAAAAGCTGTTAGAGCATATAGCATAGGACTATAAAATAGAATTAGAAGAGGGAATAAGTCTAAAGTTCTTTTTAATCTATAAGCTTACTAAAACAGAGTTAGTAGCGCTTAAGGAGTTTATCCAGGAGAACTTACGTAAGGGATATATTAGACCGTTATAGTTATTAGTAAAATATCCAGTACTATTTATCCCAAAGAAAAACAGAAAACTTAGGATGTGTATAGACTATAGATAGTTAAACAGTATCACTAGGAAGGATAGGTATTCTTTACCCTTAATTAGCGAAATCCAAGACAGGATAGGTAACATAAAGATCTTTATAAAGATAGATCTAAGATGGGCGTACCACCAGATTAGGATCAAGAAAGGCGACAAGTAGAAGACAGCCTTTAAGTCAAAGGAAGGACTATATAAGCCATTAATTATATAATTTAGGCTTATAAACGCACTAGCAACGTTTTAAAAGCGAATTAATAGTATATTAGGAGAACACCTTAATGAGTTTATTATAGTATATCTTAACAACATTATTATCTACTTAGAGAATAAGGAAGAATATAGAGAACACATTAAATAGGTCTTAAAGAGACTATAGGAAGAACAGATGCTAGTAGCAATTAAAAAATGCAAGTTCTTTATAAGAAAAACCAATTTTATAGGATTTATTATTAAACTAGGAAAGATTAGCATAGACCTAAAGAAAGTTAAAGCTATAGTAAGTTGGCAAGAACTAGAGAATATTACGCAGTTAAAATCGTTTTTAGGGTTTTGTAACTACTATAGGAGGTTTATAGTATAGTAGTTAAAAAGCATTAAGCCGTTTATAAGGCTAATAAAGAAAGAGGAACTGTGGGTTTAGGGTAGCAAATAGAAGAAGCTATTTTAAGAACTTAAAGAATTGTTTACCTAAGAGCCAGTCCTCAAGATCTATTAACCAAAGTTAGAAACGGTTATTAAGACAAACGTATTAGACTTTACACTAGGAGTATACTTACTATAGAAGCACCAGGACGCATAGCATCCAATAGCGTATTATAGTTGGAAAATAACACCACCAGAGTTAAACTACGACATCTACAACAAGAAGTTGTTAGGTATAGTTATAGTACTTAAGAAATAGAAAGCATTCTTATAAGGCACAGAAGAACTATTTATAGTTAAGACAGACTATAAGAACCTTATAGGATTCCTAACAATAAAGGAACTTAACTAAAGACAGGTTAGATGGGCGGAAATACTTACAGAATACTATTTTAAAATTCAGTATACCAAGGGTACAGATAATGCACGAGCAGACGCTCTAAGTAGAAAGGCTAAACTATAAAATAATAAAAAGCCATTAGGAGCTTTATTGCGAAAAGATTAAGACAAATTAATTAGGTACAATTACCCGAAAATCGCAGTAACTAAGGAAAGTTAGATCTATGAATTACTAGAAAGTAATTAGATATAGAAGATCTAAGAAACATAGATAGAGGATCTAGACTCGGAGCAATATAAAAATAGAGAAGCAACGTATATACCTAAGTCTATTATAGAAGAGTTTGTTAAAGAATTCCATAAGGGAATAATACAAGGATATAATAGGTCTATAGAACTAGTATTAAGACTTTAAAAGGAGTATATTATTTAAGGAATCTAGGGACTAGTAAGACAAGTTATAAAAGAATATCCAAATTGCTAAAGAAACAAACCGATGAGGTATAAGCCATATAGAGGGCTATAACCTATTAAAGTACCAGGAAGACCATGGGAAGTTATATTATAGAACTTTATCGTTAAGTTACTAAAGTCAAGAGATCCTATTATAGGACAAGATCATAACGCAATTTTAGTAATAATGGACAAGCTAACAAAGTAGGGATACTTTATAGCGTGCACTAAAGAGATATCAGCAGAAGACGTCGCTAGAATCTATATAAAGGAAGTGTTTATAAGACACAGAGTACTAGATAAGATTATATCGGATAGAGATCCAAGATTTATAGCAGTATTTTAGGAAGTATTTCTGGCAGAATAAGGAGTTTGCGCAGCAACCTCTATAGCGTATTATCCGCAGACGGATGGATAAATAGAAAGACTAAACTAGACACTAGAACAGTATCTAAGGCATTATATTAATTACGCACAGAATAATTGGGTATTATTATTACCAGTTACACAGTTTATATACAATACAACACTATAAGAAGGAATGGGGACATCACCATTTAAGGCGAACTACGGGTACGAACTAAGAACATCATTATTGCCATATTAAGCGAAAAAGACGAGTAGCACAGCTAAACAAAGAATGGAGATGTTAATAAATCTTTATGCAGACCTTATAGAAACAGCTAAACTAGTACAAGAATAAATAAAAAGGTACTATAATACTAAGAGATCTAAGGGACCAGATCTTAAGGAGGGAGATAAAGTATAGCTACTATATAAAAATTTTAAGAGTTAACGGCTAAGCAAAAAGTTGGACTATATTAGACTAGGACCTTTTAAAGTCAAGCAAAGAATTTTATCAGTTATATACAAGTTAAACCTACTAGCCAAAATAAGGATCTACCCTATACAATATATCGCGATGCTAAAACTAGCATATAGAGATATTAAGCCACCAGTCTATAAAGCAGACATGTATAGAGGACAGGAAGAAGACAAATAGCAAGTTTTAAAGATTATTAGTTATAAGGATGTAGATAACAAAACATAGTATAAAGTAAAGTAAATAGGCTATAGTAAGACTACCTAGGAACCACTAAGCAACCTAAAGAATACTATAGGAAAGGTACAGGAGTATTAGAAGAAAAAGGGTTAGGTAATATTAACAAGAAAGGATCGCAAAAGAATAAGTTACCTAAGGGGGACCTAAGAGGAGCACCTACTAAGCTACTTAGAGTTGTTTCTATTGCTAGTAAACACAAGTCCGCCTTAGCCTCCTCCGCTTCTAGCTTACGGAGACCCTACTTAACTAGGCGAAACTCCTTAGAACAAACCTTCTTATACACCTTTTTAAGACGGGTTAACCGAGCGAAGGCAGTTTGTTAAAGTTTAAACGCGCAAGCAGATGCTTCTAACGCACGGCGTTAAGCCTCTAGCAACAGGGCTAATTCCTTAGCAGAACAACAAAGTTTATTATAGGCGGCCATAAGCGAGCTCTTAAGCCTTTTGGCCTTAGATTAAACACGAGACCCTATAATAAGTTACTTAGGGAACTTAAAGACTGTTAAGAGTTATAGGACGTATACACTTAGCATTAGACACAAAGCGAACATTATAGAGTAATTAAACGTTTAACTTAGTGTACTCGGCATAAGAGGATGGTTAGCAACCAGAGGGAGCCGTAATTATAATACATACCAACTTCTTGTCGGCGCAACGGGAATAGGAAGGCATGGCCTTACCCAGAAAAAGAATCTTAAGTACTACACAATTACAACAATCGGTAGAAGAAGAAGAAGATACTTTAGGCATAATAAGTAAAGATATTAACTAAGTTAATTAAACGGACATTACACCTCTAGTAGACGACTTGGAGATATTAGGAATCTTTAAGGACGAAGATAAAGAGGAGGGAGATAGTGTTACGGACAGCTTAAGTATAATATTATAACTACTTGGAGAAGAGTCGGAGGAAGCTAGTTGGTTAATATAGGCATAGTCCAGAATGGAGCCAGTGGAACTATATGACAAGGAATAGTAACTAAGGTTATATGGTTAATCTATAATCTATAGGATCCAAGGAACGTGGGTTCTATAAGCAGATTAATAGATTAACAGATTAACGGATTAATAGAGCAAAGGGATTTCTTAGGAGTATGGTTGTGTATTTAAAGGACCACAGTTTCTACCCAGATAGTTCTCTTTTTATAGTAAATCTTAGAATACAATTAGAGTTAATCTATTAGGCAACCACTCCACTAGTTATTATTACGTTGTTAATTTGTTCTTACCTACATACCTAGCCTAATAATAGGACCCACCGTAGTTCCTACTACAAGGTTCCGTTACACCCCCCCCTTCTTATAGTTGACCCCTAATTACTATTACCTTATAGTAGAGGGAGATTATAAGGGCTTATCCCAAAAGGGGTTTAGAGAGATATTAGTATACCACTATATATACTCTAGCTATTTAGCCCCTACTTTAAACTCCTAAAAACCTTTAATAATAGTAAAAATATAGCTAGAGAAAAGATATAAGGATAGTTAGAAGACTGTCAGTATACTCGCTTTATTAACATACACAAATATCACTGTATTGCAATACGTATGCGGTGTTGAAGTTAGTAGTTATTAATTGTCTAGAAGTAAGAGGTTGCTCCAAGGTCAGGTTAGCTAGCCTCGCTTCGTAGTCTTATAACCACGTCACATAACTAATATTCCAACACTGGAGCAACTCTAAAAAGAAGGCTAATCTATACTCTAAAGTTAAGTTTACTTCTAGACTATTTGTAGCGTATACGTAATAGCTTCTACGCTTCTTTTATAGGTCCGTAATTATATAACCCGTATTACGGCTTGTATAAACGTCTCTAAACCAAAGCCTGTAAAATACTGTATTACGGAGATACTACGCTAAGGAAGAGAAGAAGAAGAAAAGTTATTAGGGGTAGCAGGTTAATATATCACAAGGGCCGCTAAGGCGCTAGTGGTAAGCGAGCTAATAGTAATTTTCTATGCCGGGTATAGAAAATCCTAATTAGTTAGTTAAATTCAGGGTCCGCACTGCTATAATTAGTTACCTAACGCTAAGCTAAATCTAAGTTCGTTTGTTTAACCTATCCTACAACTTATAGGTTGATTTGGTTTGTATTAATAAGCTATTAAAAAGCCGCGCAGGGTTTTCCCTTCATTATAGCGTTAGTAGGGTTGGCCTCTCTGTTAATCTATTTTACCTCTGTAATCTGTCTCCGTTTATAGGCTTGCCGGAGGCACATTACGTTAATTATTAGGCGTTTTTCTTGGGTAGTTCCGAGTTGTACTAGACAGTTATATAAGGACTTAGAGTTAGTGCAAAGCACAAGTAAAAGGTTAATTTATAGGATCTTATCTATTATAGACTTAATTATAACGCCAATATTAAAGCCGTGGGCTGTGCCGTAGAGTTTAGAAGCTAGTACGCTCTAAGTAACTCTTTTACACTTAACTAAGCTCCAATAGACAATATTGGCCTTCTTTATAGCATCAGCTAGTACAAGGACGTAGCCAATCTGCAAAAAAAGGTCCTTATTATTGGTAAATAACGCGTCCGTAAATACTAGTAGCTATAGGGTTTTGATATCTAACTTAATAAACTTAAGACCTCTATTGGCGTTCTTAATTTGCCGGTTTAGACACTTATTTAACTGTTTTATGTCTTTCTTGTTAGTGTTAATTACCTAGGCGGTAAAGGATAAATTAAATAAGGCTTCTGGCTAGCATACTAAAGCAATATATGCACCTCTAGCACGTTAAGTAATATACTGGTCCTTTAGAGTTAAGGTTCTTATAGCTTCTCTTAATCCTATACTTGTGGCAAGCTTGGTGCTAATTATACTAAGGTTTATGCATTATCGTTCCTAAGTAAGCGTAATACTCCCGTTAGTTAGTAGCTGAATGACTACTATTAAACTTAATGGGCGTATTAACGGTAAGTTATTCCCGTTCCTTAGCTATAAACTTGGCCTTATACAGCTCGTTTTACTCTATGTTTATAAAGGTCTTATCTACTAGGAATAGAGTATTATTAGTTTATAGGCCTATAATACCAAAGGGTTCGTTACTTTATAGAAGGCAGGGGTCGTATATAGACTGGTCTATATACAACTGTTGGATGTAATGCAAGTAATATATCTTAAACCAGTAGTTACCGGCTTCCAGTACTCTATAGAGTGGTTTTATAACCTTTAAAACAGAGGCCTCGTTAATCCCAAGTTGCTTAATTAGCTCGTGCGGAGGTCGTACGTAGAACTCTCAATTTAGTGTAGTAGTTAATTGTATATAGGCCTATAAAATATCTCAGAGGTAAAGTCGTGCCTATAGAAGCTTCATAGCGGTAATATAGAGAATTAGTTGTTAGCTAACTTATTAAATAGTTAGTAATTAGGTAAGAACCAGTTCCTTTTTTAAGTTATTATAAGCTTGCATAACTAGTTAGGATTTCTTAAAGGCTTTATTAGTTCCCTTATTCTTAATCTTATTAACAAATCGCAAGTTAAAGAGTTATACGCCTTATAGTATATCCATAAGTCTTATAATCTTAAAAACTCCCTTCTTAAGTAGACTAGTAAGCTCCTTCTATTAGAAGGCACTAAATTAGGTACTAAATTGACTGTCATCCTATAGGTAGATGGTGATATTAGTTATAGCCGTAAGTAGAGGGTATTTGCGAGGGCGTCCTCTGCCTTGTTTTAGGGGTTGTTGCTAAGCTTTAGTAGGTCTCTCTAAGACAGTCTTAAAAAGGGCTGACCTAAGTAGAGGTTTAGGTAGCAATTCTAGTCCAACGATTTACTCCTACGACTTAGTTGCTTAAAGGTAGGGTTTTACAACCGTAGATCGGAAGGCTGTAGGTCTACTAAACAGCTTAACAGTGCATATTTCACCCTTAATAGTAAGTAAGGTAAATAGCCTGTTCTAATAGCCGCTTTAGCCAGTGTTTCCTTCTCTCCAGACCAAAATAGGCGAGTTTGGTAGGAGATTATAAATTATATTAGCATTGGGTCTGTTTTGCATATTTAGCGTATTAGCAATCTATTATTTAGCTTGTAGCTTCTATATCTCTACTATAGCCTTTTTAATTGCGGCAGCGCGTTGTATGACGGTAGAGAATGGTGCATCAGATTTAACTATTTGGGGGTAGGCTCTAAAGACTAGAAGTATAGGAACTAGTCCTTTAGGGCTAGCTAAATTGTTAATTGCTTTAAACGCCATTTAGAGTCCTATCTTCTTATTAATGTTGGGAATTTCAGTTATAATAATCTGGTAGGCTTGCTATAATAGACTATAGTAGCGCTCTACCATTCTAATGGAGTTATGTGCTTTAACCGGTACTCCCTTTATACTAATTCCTATAATGGTGGCGTATTACTTAAATTCCTTACTAACAAAGTTCTTTCTGGTGTTGTAGGTAATTAGGTCTAGTGGCCCTAAGTAAATATTAATCTAGCATATCCATAGAACGTTTTATATATGTTTAGCGCTGATGTCTTATAGCTATCTACCGGCTTAGAATCGCGTTCCTTTATTAATAACGTATAGAAGGGGTGATCCGCTAATATACATAATGTTAACAATAATATTATAGTTAAAATTGACGTCGTTTTGTAGGGTAAAGCAGAATCTGCCTAGTAATTTGCTAAACTTTTAATAGTAGTGGCAGAACTTGGTTAGTTACTTAATGGCTATTCTATTAGTTTTATGGCCAGTATAGTAGAGTAGCTTTTGCAATTTCTTAACTAAGGGATATCTAAATCGGCGATATAGGCGCCGTAGCTCTATATCTATTAAGTAGCAGGGGTTCGCGTTAAAGGATTTAGATAAATATAACTGTAGTAATAAGCTCTATAGGAGAAATAGGTGGCTAAACCCGTTGCACTACTGGTACTTTTTTAGTATAAGTGATAATAACGTTTCTAAGGTTATTGTAGTAGATTTAGAGTCTGTCTATATCTGCTAAATAGAGCAAGAAGGGGGTATCCGTATAGACAATATAAAACTGTATCTTGCCTATAGGGGTGACAACATCTGTAGTTTTAATAGAGGTAGCAATTCTAATGCCAAACTGCACGTTAACTTGTCCTTTAGTTAAGGTGTTAAGTCTTATAGATTGGTCCGCGTTCTATAGTGCCTGGAATTATCTATAACCGGCCATAGACTTCTTTAACGCACTGGTATTAATTATAATTCCTATAAATACTGTGGAAGTATAGCGTAAAGCAGTGGTTGTTGTGTTGTAGTTAAACGGGTCAGTTTCTATGGTAGGTTCCGTAGAGGTTGCAGTGAGTAAGTAAGCGTAAGCCTTGTTAGCTAGTTCTACGCTTATAGAGGTTGCTTTATCTATAGTAAGAGTCCCAAATAATATAAGGTAGTAGCTGTTAGGGTCTTCTAATTCTTCCTCACTGTTGTTATTATTAGTGTTTTTATTAGCGTCTATGTCTAGCATAAGAGCTTTAAAAGTCTTATTACACTTATTATTGTCGTCTCCTTTATAGTAGATAGTGTATTGTCTGAAGCGTTCTTTAAAGTTACCGTTGCGGCCCTTATTATTGTTAAAACGTCTTTTATACTTATTTCTAGAACGGTTCCGCTTCTCCTCTATATGTTTCTATAAGCGGCAGCTCTCCTTTTGGTAAATATAGCACTTGGCCTTTGGGGATCTAACGGTGTTTTGTCTATAGGAGCGGGTTTGGTTACGGTTATTACAGATATCACGGCGGTATATACGATCCGTAAAGTAGGCTCCTTAAGACGGTCTTATTAGGGCCTAGGAAGGGTGTTCCTTCTCCTATATAACTATAGAAGATTGTAACTTGCTAATTAACTAGGAGAGGTCTTTAGAAGGGTTAGAAATGGCGATACGGTATACTAATACTCCTTAGCAAGCGGTAACTAGCTTATTTGTAAGGAAGAGGTCTGTATGAAACTCTAGGTATAATCCATAGCGATGTTTTAAGAGCTTATTAAGGAGTAGTTGGAAACTCTAATAGATTTGCTTATTAGGGTTCTTATTAATAATTCCTTAAAAGTCGGTGGCGTTCTATTTAGTAAGGTTTCTCCGATAGTACTCTAGTCCTTTAAAGAAGTAACACATGTAGTTATATGCCTTAGTGAATAATCTAGTTAAAAGGCTGCTATTATAGTAGTGATCCTAAGCAAGTCCCTTTAGCATGGTTAGGAATGCAGTTATATAGCCTTTAGGAGGTAGACCAGCTCTCTTGCAGATATTATAGAAGATAGTTAACTTAAAGTTAAAGCTATTACTTACTCCATCGTACTTCTGGTCGTCCGTATAGATCTTAGCAATAGTAGCTGCCTCTTTGCTATACATAGGCAGGTGTATAGCAGGGTCAGTATTAGCAGTACTAGGGTAAAGATACTGGGCAGGAGGGGTACTAGGTAGGGTAGGAGCGGTTACTAAAGGGAGGGTAGAGGCAGTTGCTATAGGCAATAATTGCTAATTCTACGTCTATAGGAGTTAAGTGAGGAGGGTAAGTAGTTAATTCTAGGTAGAGGTAGGTGCAGCTTGCTATTAGGTGGCGGTTAGTGCAGTTTACTAGGGTATAGATACAACAGCTAGTTGGGGTGTTATAGGGGTAGGTATTTATGTTCTAGGTATTATAGCTGTAGCTATAGGCTGGATTATAGGCGTTGGAGGTAGTGGAGGTAGTTAATGGTTTACAGGCGTCAGCACCGTGTGGGAAGGTAGTAGGCTATGGGGGGGGGTTATAGGAACTAAAGAGGCTATAACTAACGGGGTTATAGCTTAATTTAATATTAGAGCTATTTATATTAAGTTAAGTTGTTCTTATAGTACCACTATAATTATAGGGCTGACTTCCTTAAGAGCTCCTATGATTTCCTTATCTGTCTATTTATAAGGTTCCTCTTCTATAAGGACATTATACAGAACCTTATAAAGTGGGTATCTGTTACTATGTATGGTGACATATACTCCTCTTTAGAGTAGGTAAGTACGGAGCTTTGCTCTAGTAATAGAGCGTATCTTTCTAAAGTCCTTAATAGTAAAGCCTTTAAATTCTTCTTGGAATAGCAACTATAGTATATAATCCGTAAAGTTCTTATATGTATACTCATAGATTTTCGTTTCCATATATTCTTCCAGGTCTTCCTCTAAGGCAGTTGCTATATTAATCCCATAACTATGTCTGGCGATTCTCTCCTTCCATTTAGGATCCATTTTGTTGTACAAAGCAGTGTACTAGTCCTTGTGTATGTTGTAGTTTAAGGTTAAGGTTAAGGTCGAGGTTAAGGTTAAGGCTAAGGTTAAGGTTATTAAGGTAAGGGTGTTAAGGTGAGGGTGTTAAGGTAAGGGTGTTTAGGTGTGTACGTCCTTTACAGCCGTTAGGCCTGTAAAGTGTTTTTAGCAAGACTACAATTCTCTCAGCGATCTGTTATATTGGCTATAAGGCTAGTATAAATTCTCTTAAGCTTGAGGGAGGTCGTAATCTTCTCTAAGTAAAGATATAATTCTCTAGGCGATCTGATGTGTCAGCAGTTAAGCTAATACGTGGTCTTAAGCTTTGAGGGTAATATAGCTTTCTCCTTTAACTAAAATAGACAAGGCTAGGCGATCCGTGTACTATTTCTAGTATGGTTCTTAAGCTCTAGCTTATTGCGTATTTCCTAATCTGTACGTCTACTGATCAGTGTCAGTATACTCGCTTTATCAACATGCACGAATATCACTGTATTGCGATACGTATGCGGTGTTGAAGTTGGTAGTTATTGATTGTCTAGAAGTAAGGGGTTGCTCCAAGGTTAGGTTAGCTAGCCTCGCTTCGTGGTCTCGTGACCACGTCACATGACTAACATTCCGACAAAGACCTATTAAAAGCCTATTAGAAGTATGCTAGAAGTATATTAGTAACTACTTAGGCTAACCTAAGGATTTTTATATAACTTTATATCTAAGCCTTTATATCTATATGTAATTAATTATAAGTATTATAGGTAATTTAGTGCTTATAATATAGTTTTATAGAAACTTTTAGTATAGGATTTAATATATAGGGCCTTAGCTCGCCGCCGTCTTTAACTATTAAAATATATTCTATAATCCTTTCTTATAATCCCCTATATTACTAATATATTACTTCCGTATTTACCCTTAGGCTATTATATACGGTTAGGTAATTAATTAATTAATTAAAGAGACTTTTCTCTTAAGATTTGGTGCGTATACTTCCAAATCTAGTAGTTCTATATGGCAATGCTATACATTACTCTCTTCTTCGAATCCATTTGTTTCCCAACCATTGTCGCGCTCGGGATGCGTGGACTAGGCGAATACGCCAAGCGCGGGTCGGGCTTAATCGTGGGCGGTGTTGCGGGTGGAGCATGTGTACCCCCGCTCTTGGGCGCGGCGGCAGATGCTCAAAACTCTACCGCCATTGCCATGACGGTGCCCATGTCGTTTTTTGTTGCTGCTTGGTCTTACGCATTGTGTGTAAACTTCATCCCGGCATATCGAGATCCTGCGGATAAGTTCCACGTGACCAAAGTTGGGATTGAGGGAGCAAGAGATGAGGAAAATTTACAGCAAGAGGTGAGCAGAATTCACGAGAAAGGTAGCGAGGCAGAAGCAGAGGCAGAGAGGAAGGAGATAGGCATGGAGAAGTTCTAGACGAGAAAACACTTTCCCCAAACTGCGGAATTTAAACCGTTGAGCCTTCTGGATAGCTACGCTTGCGTCTTTGAAGTCACTGGCGCTTCAAACAAATAATTCCCGGTTAAACCTTAAACCAACCTGTTCTCTCCTATCATCGGTTAACCTTCCCCACTCCAACAACAGCCGGCAGAAATAACACACTCTACACAAATTGTGCAAGCGGATATCGATTGGACGAAATGCAAACAAGGCTGCAGCCGGCTTCATACCATTCTTTGAAGAGCGCCGTCTTGAACACCAAACTGTTGGAGAGGAAAGAGATAAAGCGGCCGGAAAAGCCCGCGCCGTCCGCATCGACGAGGTACCTGTAGTGCTAGTGCTGCTGAAAATCTATCGGGTTGCCGAAGCCGAATTCTTGAGCCTAAGCAGGATAATCACTCCCGTCGCAACGGGCGATGGGTCTACGAAGCGGACGTCGACGCTTGCGCCGAGGAGGGATTTGAAGTGTACGGGTTCGGCTAGTTTGTACTGGAGCAGCGGGACTGGCGCCTGGTCTGTCGCATTGTTCGTGAGGGCACAAGACGCTGCCTGAGCATACACTTCCATGCCCCGCCTCCTATGGTAACGCCTTCGGAATCAGCACCACGCCAGAAGGGAGTGTTATCTTTCTCAGCAAAACGAGGGTACGGTAACTTGTTAGTCGGCGCATAAGCTGTATTATGCACATAGTCCCAGGGTGGTGGACATCTGATGTCCACGTACCCGGGCGCTTTGCTCTGGCTGAAGATAGGCACGAGATTGTGGGTACTAGTAAAAATTAGCTGGGGAGAGGTGCAAGCCATGGAGGTTGGCGAGGTCAGGTTGATGGCATGGAGAGACGGAGACCAATTGGAAACGGAAGGACCAAGTGAATTGGGGCGAATGCACGCCATGTAAAAGGAGTGCGTATTCCAGTGACGCTGGGTGTGAGCGCGAGAATTGGGTAGGCAACTGATTGAGCCGAAGTCCTGAAAGGTCGGTTGAAAACTCGCACTAATAAAACCGGCGTCTATGGTGCTTTCTTGAGAAATTGGCTTCCAGGTTGAGGCATGGTCATATCTAAAATCACTAATTATAGAATGCTTGGTTACACTTTTTGGGATGCTCGGCGCTTGGCTGTGTTGGTGCCTTGTCGTTCGGGCTTGACCATTGCCTTTGTATCTTGGAATGAAACGGCAACCGACACTCCTCGTTGAGATTCATGGCGATATCCATATAGGGAAGCTATTCTCCAAATTTTTCAATTATTTGGAGAATACCATATAGCATCCAACGACGCGTTCCAGGCGCAGTGGAGGATATCTCTCCTCTTCCATTGCGAATGCTGATGCCACCAAGACCGTTTTGCGGATTCCTGAGAACCTCCCAAGTGCGATCTCGAATTTCTGATGGAGAGAGCGACCCGAACGGTGCTAGATCTTCATTGATATTGTCAAAATTATTAATGATAGCTGAAGAACGATTAGCCGCATACTCGTCCCATGTGTCGAAACGAGGTGGAGGATGTCGATAGTATCGCTTCTGATACATTTTGATTGCGTCACCTAATGATTCGCTCGAAGACGAAAATGAAAGATGGGCTGAAGGGATCGGTCTTAGATCGCGACCTTGACGAAAAAATCGAACGCTACAAAAGCTCAATGCAGCTCTTGACGAGCAGGTCAATTATTTGCATACGTCGACCACAGTGACAGTAAAGGCCTCCGTCTCGGGTATGACGCTGAGGGTCATAAATACCGAAGGCATAGTAATAAGGACTCAGGCCTGGCACAAGCCATTGACTGAAGGACTTCTAACATGGATGTTCGTATCGAAGAAATAGAAAGCGGAGTACATCGCTTGCAATCAGATTTGGAAGGCCAAAGAAATGCCACTTACAGGCTGAACGAAAAATTGGAAGCAAGCACCGAAGCTACGCAAAATCTGTCATCACTGCTTCAGTGTGCTCGACTTACAGAATGTAAGTAAAGCTATCCCCAGAAATCAGCGCTACCTTATTCACTGATTACTTACCATAACTCTTAGGGAGGGAAACAGACCTTGCATTAAGGCTTCAGCGTCAGATGGCAATAGCGAAACCCCAAAGCTCTGCTCGGCTGCGTATTCTCCAACAAGATGCTCTTCAGCTTCTTAGGGTTAATGACCATGCAGTTGTCCAGGACTTACACTCTATGCTTCGTCGATCACGATCTATAGATGACCGCCTACAGAGTCAAGCGGAGTGGGTGCTTCATTCGGTTCGATTCAAGGAGTGGATCCGCTCTCAAAAGTCTGACGCTCTCTTAATAAATGGGAACGCCGAGGGCTATGGCATGGCACGCTGTTCACCAATGAGCTTACTCTCTGCATTACTTGTCAATTCATTACTCCAGCAGAAATCGGCTCTCGTTCTTCATTTCTTCTGCGGCGCGCATAACGCTATCAGCGATGGTCAAAACGGACCGGTACTTAATTCGTAGCTTGAACTCTCAGCTCTTGTCCCTCTACGACTTTGACCTAGGCTTCGTCAGATTTAGTCAGTGGTATAAAGGACTGAGACAGCTTGATCTGCGAACCCTTTGCGGGCTGTTTCAGTGATCTTCTTGGACTGGGTTAATTTAGGAGCTCCATGGTGGAGCCGTAGTTTGATTGGAGTGGATCCTGTTGATTTGATTGATTGGATGGAGTGAATTTGAAGTCGTGGAGCTCTTGGAGCTCCAGATCTAATAGAAAGATCTAACTTAATAAGGAAATATGGTACGTGCGTATATCACGTGTGATAAGATAAGAGTATTTGCGCTCCGTGCGTTGTACTTGGTGCTTCTTCCCCAAATCCTTACCACTTACCTCTATACCCCCCTCCCTTCTTTTCTATTTATCTAACCCTATCCACCCACCTCTATCTCTTATTTTTAACCCATCCTATCTACTCTGTCTATAAAATTACTCTTACTACCCCATTTATAATACTATATCAGTGCCAAGCTTTTCTAAATATAGCATATAAATACATTGGAGCTTTGTGGAGCTCCTGGAGCCAAATAATTTACAAGCTGGATAGAGTGGATGTGAGCTCGGATCCACTCCACTCCAGTCCAAGAAGATTACTGGGCTGTTTCGTAAGCTCGTCGGACAGCTTCCGCAGATGGCTACATTTTACATTGTTGACGGTATTTCTCTCTCCGAATCCGAGCACCGGAAACCTGAGGTTGAGACCCCTACGAGATATAACAGTATATGAGGATCTTGACGCCGTATTCAACTCCTTTTTAACAAGCCCAGGGGTGCCAACGGATGCCTGTGGGGATGGGAAGCTACTGACTTACCGAAGTGTCGACCTGGCGCCGATCACTACTATATCAGGGATGCCTATGACTCATCTATTTCATGTATATATAGTCTCTTTTCTTCGTAGATCAATCGATACACGAGTCCGTTCGACACGAAGGCTTGAAGCAGAATTAGATGACTCACAAGATGCTAGCGCGGGTATTAAGGGCGACGACCGGTGGGGCCCCACCGCCTGCAATCGGGCCTTCGGCAGTATGATGATATTCTAAATCGTCATAACCGTCATAACCCTATCACCTATGTTATTACCAATTTCAGCTCAACCAAGGGTTGCCCTAAGCACTAGGCCCTAAGAACCGGGCCTAAAGGCTGCCTTCTTAGGGTACGTTCGATAACTTTTTTGGCCAGGCCAACTCTACCAGGTGGACGCAGCCAGGTCAACGATTCTAAGGCCTACCTGGGCGCAATCTTCAGGATGTGCTATGGCCAATACATAAGGCTTCATGGTTAGCGTCGAATTGGGTCACGTGATAGTAAGAATGGGTTTAAAATATCATAAAGGAGGGCAGAATCGATCGACCTAGTCGTGTCAGTGTTCCACCAGTACCCCCTTCAAAACGGTAGGTGCTGGTGGAATTCGTCAGGTGGACTATCCAGGTGGCTTAAATTACTAACAAAACTCGCTGCTATACTAGCGCAATTGTGGTTGGCGCGAATGCCTCCACCTGGCCAGGCGAAACCTCCTTTTCAGCTGTTAAGACGATCGATCTGCCCAAAATCCACCTGGGGCGTCGAACGGACAGTATCCACCAAATGGACATCGGTGGCCCGTTCGCGACCAGGTGAACCCAGGTGGGCCAGGTGGCTTTTTTAGAGCACCACCTGTTGGAGCCAACCTGGCCAAAAAAAGTATCGAACGTGCCCTTAACCTAAAAAGGCAACATACTTAGACGGCTAGTATTACCAATTTTGGTTCAACCAAGGGTTGCCCTAAGGGCCAGGCCCTAAGAACCAGGCCCAAAGGCTCCCTTCTTGAACAGCTAACGTAGGTGATAGAGTCATAATACTGCCGAAGGCCCAATTGCAGGTAAAATACAGGCAGTGGGGCCCCACCGTCATAACTGTGCCGACCGCACGTTAACCAAACACGCGCAGACTCGGTATACATAAATCCCCAGAAGGTCTTCTGCTTTTTCTTTCATCAGACTTCTTATCCACTTCTAATAAACCTTATGGATACCTCTACCGCTCGATTTGGAGCCCAGACCCTTGGGGGTACAGCGAATGCTGCTCTTCTAGAACAATTGAGCCAGTCAATTGACGAGCACACAGCTGCAGCAACATTTGCCGTCGGAGGCGCGATCCCTATCTTGGACTCTGCTGATCGCAACGGCCCGGAAATACCAATACAGCAGCAGCAGCAGCAGCAGCAGCAGAATGCGCCCTCGTCTCCATCTGAGAGCCCATCACCAATTCCCATGTTGGGTGTTGCGGAGTCTTTAAATTCTCCGGCTGATCAAGTGGCTCCTGCAAGTGCTACTGAGCAACCTAAACCCGATATTCACACATCTTCCCCAGTGATCCTTCGATGGGACTCTTCTAACGACAGCAATTTGACATCAAAGTTGGTCTTCCCGCTTGAGCCCAATACGTCTGGGAATCTGGAACAGCTTGTCAAAGACTGCCAACCTGCGACATTTGGATACAAGGGAAAAGACATCTACGACGAAACCTATCGCAAGGCAAGCAAGCTTGACGCTTCAGCATTTTCGTCCACCCTGAATCCCTATGAGCTAGGTATCATCGATGCGATTGCACAAGTCCTTCTCCCAAGTGTAAAAGATGCGAACAACATGCGGGGTGTCCGTGCAGAGCTATACAAACTAAATGTGAGTGATACTACCTATCCACACCATGCTCCGGTGTGCTCAGAATAGTAGATTTACTCCGGTCCCTCTGGCAAATTCCAGGCCCACGTCGACACCCCTCGTTCAGACTCACAATTCGGTTCCTTGGTTGTCTGTCTTCCGTGCGATCACGAAGGTGGCGAGCTTATTGTACGGCACAAAAGTCAGGATTTGAACTTCGATTGGAGCACTTCAGCATCCGAACAGTCAGAGGTGCCTTCCATCAAGTGGGCAGCATTTTACAGTGACTGTGAACACGAGGTCTTGGAGGTCCATTCCGGCCACCGCATCACCCTTACATACAATCTATACGTGTCGCGCGGACCTGGAAATCTCGCTGGACATTGCCCATGGATGGATCCTAAGCAACTGCCCCTCTACGATACTATTAAGAGCATGCTTCAGGTGCCTAGTTTCATGATGAAGGGTAAGCTTGCGTGTTGCTGACGAGCATTCCACGATAGAGACTCGTTCAGTGCCTTGCTGACAGACTCTAGGTGGACTTTTGGGCATTTGGTGCTCCCACGCCTATGCTCACTCACACTCCCCGTCTATCCACAATCTCCCGAGTTCTCTAAAGGGGGTTGATATGGCTATGTATGAAATTTTCCGTGCCTTGGGGCTGCAAGTAACTATCCGCCCAATACTTGACGAACGTACGAGAGATTACTTTGATGACTCAGAAGATGACGAAATGCCAGGTAGGCCAACTTAATCCCCATTCTAGGCTCCAGCTATAGTTAGGCTAACCGTAGTCTAATAAAAAGTAAATATTATCGGCGAGGGCTTGCACAAATTAAAGATTGCTGACACCCTCATCGACCATACTGACCTGGATAGAATATGTAGAAAGTGGGGTGGTTACTACTACGGCGATGTAGTGTGGCTGTCAAAGATGCGGCACCGTGAACTAGCTATCGCATATCTTGCTGTAATTCTTAGTCCTTACCCAACCCGATAAAAGGTCAACCTAAGCTAATTACTTACACAGTATGGAAATGATGCTTCAATGGGCACTAGTTACTCCGGAGCTGCTCTCATTATCGAGATCCCGCCTTTCTTGGGTAGAAATATCTAGATCAAGCAGAGGAAGCTAGGGATATTACTAAGACGGTTGCGGTTTAACTTCTTACTTTGCCTTTACTAACCTCAAATTAAACCCATGGTCATTAGACCTCCTTCAACGATTATTGATTGATAACCATTATGATCTAGTTGGGCTAGTTGTGAACTTGATGATTGCGCGATGCTCGAGAGTTTCACATAACATGTTTACACAGGCGACTGTAGCCCTCGGAAGCCCTGCGTCACCATCCCGGCATCAATCCTTTTACACGCTACCATAAAATTTTTATACAATTACGGAGTAATACCTGCAGATAACTCACCGACGTGACGCAGCTGAGACCAACCAGGACCGTGGCGGAGCACCTCTAGATCGCCAAGAAGCTTACCATTGAAACTGCAAAAGTAATTCTGAGGAAAATCTGCGCCATAATACACTGTAACGTACATCTCAGACGAATTCATCATCAACACGTCGTCAAGTTGCACTTGTACCATCTGTCAGGTTACTATTAGTCGTGATGTATTTATTAACAATGTATTTATTAACAAATGGGCAGTCCACTTCTCAGGCCTTAAGTTCAACCACTCTCAACTATATTTCTCAAGTCTAGCAGGAATTTCCCAAAAGTATTTCCCCCTACAAATTACGCTGTAAGTTGACGGTTGGAGAAATTCAAAACCTCACATGGTCGCAAATATGCATTCTTCTATCCTCTGCATCATAACTGGTTGGTTTCTGGGCAGTAAGCCCACAGACTGCCTTCTATGTCAGCTCAAACCGCGGATCATAATACTCTAGAGGTTAGGCAGGCGTTTAATGTAGGATTTTCTCGTGCACTTGAGCTTTCACAAAGCCAACTTCCGCTCAAGTCTACGCCTGCTGCGAGGTGAACTGGGGCGGCGAGTGTCAATCCTTTACGAATAACCTACGGAACTGTACGAACTTGGGTGACTGGTACGAAGACTCATGGAAGGCCTTTGAGCGGATGCTAATGCTAAAGTTCGCTAGGGGAAATCAAATATCGTCTTTCGGGCCTGATGCTGGTGCTGCATGTGTGATTTTTACTGATGATGGGTGCATGACGATAGCGGGAGCTCATGCGACGGTGAGGTATCCGAGGATAGCAGACTTGAGCTTTGTGAAGATGGATAAGGCAGTTGGCAGCTATATTTGCCATCCGGCGTCGAAGGAGAGTGCCGGTTGATGGGGAGAAGTCTGGATATATGGAATACGGGCGATGACTTCATAAAATATGGATTGAAGCTATCTAGCTATCCTTGTGCTTATTCGACTAATATGTGAAACAATGATTGACGATTCGGGATAGCCTCGATGGTATTAATATGAATGAGGCGAGGCGAGCGATGGGAGGGTATTGCAAGCCCACTTTAAAAAAGATTAAACAAGACTCAGGTTTCGGTGAGAGATAAAAGATGAGAAGGCGCTTGCTCTGCGATAGGGAAAAAATTGAGGGAGCTGTGGATTATTTTATTTCTAGTTGCTGCAATTCAGCGTGTGTTTAAGCATGTCGGTAAGAGGGTCTTCGTTTTCCGTTTGATGCAGGGGGAAAAACACTGACAGTGGGCTACTGTTGGTGGGTGGGCCACCCCCTGGTCTACGCATCCACCCACCTTACTGAACTAAACAAGCCAAAAAGTGGGAGCGGGAAGGCAAGGAGCTTGGCAAGCTTGGGTAGTAGCTCTGAGTTCTGTTCAGCACATGTCCCCACCCTCAATTGATGTGGGTGAGCGTCTGTAAAGCGTCTATAAATATGGCATGAGAATATATCGAGGATTCTGCAGTTATTTCGGTTTCATCTGCTGTTATTGTGCCCCTTTCCCATGTATTACGGCGTAGGTAGCCCTGTGCAGCCCTGGTTGCCAATCTTTCCAATCCCTAAAAATCGCTCGGCTGCAGCCAAAAGAGGTCGAGCTACTGTGCCTGTCGCTCACCTTCTCTTTCCGTTCCCTCACCCAACCTCACCTCCTCACCTCCCAACCTCACCTCTACACCTCACACTCGCTCACCATCACCGCTTCCATCTCCAACTTGATGTCCTTCGTTATTCCCATAGTCCAATCCGCACTCTTGCCCATTGCCTACCCGGGAGATGAGGAGAATACGGCAGCCACTCGCTACAATCACAATTGACAACTCAACGTCCTCAACACGACTATTACGACTTTTCCCCGGTACATCCCTATCCAACATGCTCCTCCCATTTATTCTTCTCTTATCCGCCACCACTGTCTCCGCCCAGCCCGTTATCGACTACTCCCAGACGGTGGCTCCAGGAATTAAACGCGCGAACGATGCGAATACGCCGGATAATAATTGGTGAGTTCACGAAGTCCTGATTCTGTTCATGGGAAAAAAAAATACGCAGAGAATCTAGCCATATCAACTCGCCCCCCTCATCCCTAAGTCAACCATACTACCCAACACTTCCTCAACCCCACCCGCAGCTCAGCTCCTCCCCTCCCCCCCCCTCCCCCGCCCGACCAGACCCAGCTAACCACCCCACCCCCAGGTTCTCCAACCACTGGAAATGGGTCGTAATGCTGATCGTGATCTTCCTCGGCATCATCTTCTTCTGGGCCCTCGGCATCTGGCTCAAGCGCCGCCACAACCGCAAACGCGACGCACGCCGCGGCAACCTCGCCGCCCCAGACGCCTTCATCGTCGACCACGCCCACCCCAACGGCGTCCTGGCCAAGGAAGCCAGCATGATGTCGCCCCCGCCGATGGGAATGCCCGGCGCGCGCACCAGCGTAGGGCTAGACGGCGTGGGCGGAATCGCGCCACCGCGGTCTGCGCGCGCGCGCAGCGGGAGCGGGACGCTGAACAGCGTGAACTATGGCAACGCGGGTGCGGGATATCCGGTCGTGTGGGGCCCGCACCAGAACCAGGCGCACGGGTCGCCGCTCAACAGCGTGCCGCCGTCGCCGACGGTCGCGTCGCCGTCGCCGGTGTATTTGAATGGGGCGCCCGCGCCCGCGTCCGGATCTGGGGCCGGGTATGGGTATGGAGCGCCTTCTGCGGCGGCGCAGGGCAAGCGCGCCATCAGTGTTGAGACGACGCAGGTCCCCTCGCCTATGAACCCGAGTCCTGTGTCGCTGATCGAGGAGGCCGGCGGCATGCTTAGCGTGCCCGGACAGGGCCAGGGCTACGGGCAGGGACTGCGGACCATCGGGGCGCCGGCGGGCGCACAGCGCATTCGTGAGATGCGGAGTAAAGAGAGTATGGGGCGGGGTAGCTTGGGGAGGGGAGGGGCACCCGCGGAGGGGGGCGGGGATGGGGTTGGGAGGAAGCTGAGCAAAAAGTTGGAGAGGGGGAATTCGAGGCATTCGTGAGAGGTTGAGGGGTGGCTGCTGGATGAGCTGGCTGCTGGACGAGCGCTGCCTATCACATGATGCGTAACGGGGCAGAAAAATATTCTTCCTCTATCTTTTTTCCTTTCTTCCTGTCATTTGTGAATACGAACTTTTGGGCTGGAAAATCGGGGCTCGGATGGGCAAATGAGGCGATTGGGCGCTCTCGGGCTTTTTTTTCCTTCTTATTTTTTCGGTTTGGCTTGGATGGTGATGGATGTGCCGGCACCGTTTTCTGGCGGGCGTGACTCGCGAGCTTTTTTGCCCGTATCTGCCTGTCTGGGTTTGACGCCCTTTTTTTTCCCTTCTCCTGGGGCTGTGCGGTTGGCGGTTGGTGGTGGAAGGGGGGGTGGGGAAAATGTGGTATCTGATGCATGTCAGAATGGGCTTTCTCTGGGAATCTTTTGCTGTTTGTTAGGGGGAGAGTACCGGATCTTTGTCGTGGCTTTAGGGATCGGATGGTGCAGAGGTATAGGATGCCTCGGCGGTGCAGTGATGTGATGTGCTTTGGATCTCTATAGAATACCTCCGGGTTCTCTTAATAGGATGAAAAGTATAGAGGAGAGTGATCGTGGCTCCCTATGTACTGGAGTCGAGCTTGATTGTGATCAACTTAAAAACAGGAAAATTATGGCACGACCTAGATAGCAGTCTGGTGGGAAGAGGTATTAAACTTTTCTTCATTTATATATTCACTGTGCTCTTTCGCTATTCGCCAGCTCCGCCGCTTCCCTTTCCTCTTTCTTCCTCCTTTCCATCGCCTTCCTCTCCCGTTTCCCCTTCCCCAGATCCTCCAAGCTCCAACTATGCCCGTCGATATCGCACGGGTTCGGGACCCAGGTCTTCGTGACGAAGGCTCCGAGAAGCATGACGAAGCCCTGTCTGTCAGGGGATTATTAGCGAACGTCGGTATACTAGCCTTGGCGTATATGGTGGCGGAACAGTGTTCTGGGAAGGGAAAGGAACTCACATGATCAGCGCCCATCCCAGCCAGGTAGAATGGGGGTCGTTGACGCCTTTGCCGTGGATTTTGAGCTTCGAGAGGAAGATCTGCGTGATAATGCTGCCGAATTTTCCAGCGCCTGCCGAGATGCCCACGCACGTTGCGCGGTATTTCGTTGGGAAGACTTCGGCGGTTATCTGCGCGAAGTTAGTGCGGTGTCAATTTGCATGTAGGAGTATGTTGTAAAAAAGGTGTATATAGGGAACTTTGATTTTCGCGATTTTCGCGAAGTCCTACTATTGCGGTACCTTGTGTACGCAGACGTGACCAAGACGCCTCGCAAAACGACTTAGAATTTTGAAGTTCTCGCCTAACAAAATTTCCCCATATGCACCTTTTTTGCAACATACTCTTATACTTTCTTTTGAAGAGAATTGCGCTTACCACAAAGGTTGAAGTGTTCGGGCCGAAGTCGAAGAACAGGTTGGCCGCGCAGTAGAGAACGATGATGGCGGCGAAGTAGCGCGTGTTTAGCAGCTTGATGTAAACAATCCCAATAACCACAAAGAGTCCGGCTAAGGTAATGAATCCGTAAAACTGCAGGTTCCACCGGTGCCTGGCCATCTTGATGAAAATGGCTCCTCCAATAACGGCGCCAACGCTGGTGGAAATTATAGCCCGCCAAGAATACTGCATCAGCATTGGGTAGACCTCCGAGTAGCTCGAAGATTCCCAAACTTTAGAAATGAGTTTAGGACTGTTTACAGTAAGAAAATAGAAGGCAAAATCAAGTATGAACCATGTTGAAGCAGTTCCGGCAAGGTCTGTCCAGTTGCCATCGAAGAAATGTTCGTCTTTGAAGCGTAAACATAGCCACAGCCGTTGCCAAGTCCACGGTTCTTCCCCAAAGAGATACTTGCTAAAACCACGTCGGAACTCCTTCCAACTCTCCTTGCCAGTTATACCATTCCGGAGAGGGCGAGCATTGTTCGTACGGGTGTTCTGACCATGAGAGGTAATCGGTTCCAAATTGGTCCGTGCAACTGGCGCATTTTCGGCGCTGGCACTGTCTGGTGTGGCTTGCTGAATTGTCACTTCAACATCTTTGTGTGTCTTAAAGAGAAGGTCACTTGGTGCTACGGGGGTTGTTCTAGGAGAGTTCTCAATACTTCTGCGTTCATCAAGCGGATCCACTGCGGTAGATGGCGTATACGCTGAAGCCGAAGACCCTGCCGTAGCATTGGGAGACGCAGCATTGTGCGTACCTTCAGGTGTGTGCAGGAGCGATTGAGCGAGCCTAAACTCTCGTAGTTCCATATCAGTGCTATTTTGCGAGGGTGGAATATCCGTGGATGGCGGATGGTGACCCGAGGGAGTCTCGTCAAGAGGGTCTGCATTTGCGGTATTCTCATTGAGAGGGTCTGAATTCGTAATATTCTCATTCAAAGGGTCTTGATTCGCGGTATTCTCGTTGAGAGGATCTGTATTCGTAATATGCTGGTGAGGGTCCCAACTGTTCGAAACGTTAACAACTGTTTCCTCGTCCCAGAGAGGGGCAGCGTAGTATTTGTCCCGAGGATAATCTGCTGCTTCAAAACCCATGGGATCGCCTTCCACTTCTAAGAGGTATCGTGGAGATTCTGGAATCCAAAACCGGAGTAAGACAGCGAATGCAGGAGGTATGGCCCCGAAACCAACGATCCACCGCCAGATCTTGTCTGTCGCATGAAGGCATGCTCCAGTACAGTTTGTGGGACTCGCATTACCAGAGGTGCCAGAGATACTGCCCTGAAAGGAAGCCGTGGTAATTACCGCTACAATGCAAGCAAGAAATTGACCAATCGGTTGAGCGTAAAATACGGTCGCAAGCATTCGAGCACGGTGTCGTCTTGGCGCAAATCTGTCGTTAGCGTTAGCTTAAGTCTTGGTTGCCTTGGCATGCGAAGCTACAAACTCCGCAGTGATGACTGCACTACACCAACAATTAGTTAAATAGCTATTTTAAACACATCATCTCTGCTTTACCTTAATGGATAATCCCCTCCGATCCCGGTCCCCATGAGAATACGCCATGAAATTACCCATCCAAGGATATTGACGCTGCTTGCGGCGCCCTTAGAGACGAGGGAAAGACCGACAGTTCCGACAATTATCAGTATGAGCAGAGCCCCATACATCTTCTTTCTCCCAAGGCGATCCCCAAGTACGCCAACAACTACTTGTCCTATGAGCGTGCCAACCAGGGTGGCCATATTAATGGACAGCTCAGCGCTGGGGGATATCTCCCCATTCCAATAGACTATGCTAATCATGGGCACTATCATATTTACAGCATAGATCTGCAGTGCCTAAACGTCAGCCGTGTCTATACAACTTATAGTTAGTATACTTACGTCGTAAGCTCCCGTCATAAAGCCTGCGCCGGCAGTGAAGACGGTCCAGTATCCAAATCCATCCTTATCAATGCGATTATACGCAGCTTGCTTCTGCTCCTCAAAGTCCTTGGAATATGTTAGCCAGACAAGAAGGGCTCAGGAAAGCGTGCCTTCTTACATCCAAATGATCGAAGATGCGTATTCGATCTTTCCAGGGCCGAGGGATCCATCGCTTCTGACGCTGGTTTACCATGGAGGCAGACAGGGTATCGACCCCAATTTTTGATGTGCGACAGGGAGGAGACAGGAATGGAATGCTATTGCTGGCAAGTAGGACAGGTTTGCAGAATTTTCCAAGGGGGAGGCCAGCAATTGAATATCTTGACAAGGGGCACCACACAGATTCAGCCTTGTCGTCTTAGCCTCGGCGTGAGACTGAAGGGTGTCCAAGCGCGAGGCTCATGTTGCGCAATCTCAGTGTGTCATAGTTTTAAGCATGTCATAAGACGCGATTGCCATGACTCTCACCGTGGGTGCTACATAGTACGAAGGCCGAACGACAGAAGTGTGCCTTGGGGCCTCAAGAATGATGGGGATCATGTATTACCAAGTGAGCTGCGCCGCAGGGCTGTGACCTGTGGCGTCGAATGTGTTTGAAGGTGTCCAATCGGACACGATGCATTTAATGCACAATTAGAGACAGGCTTGCATGTGTTTTATTGATTTATCCCAATTGGGGGGCTTCGTATGCTCGGCTATATGCGAATTCCATAACCGAGAAAGGTCTAGCCGCCGAGAGGAAAGTGAGGCGGATCAAGAGTTTAAAAGGGCGCGATACGGACGTAGTGGTAATGGGGAATGAGAAGTCGTCAAGGTTGTCACGGTCTCCGGGTTGTCACGGTCGTCAGGGCGGTCAAAGGTCGCCAGGGTTCGTCGGGGTTTTCAGGGCTCTTTGCGTCGCGGCTGTGCATCCCCACGTGGAATAGATATGATACCGAGATAGGCTCGACAGACTCGTAATCCCCCCTCTTCGCAGCCAGCCAGCCTGTCTTGCCAGCCTGTCTTTCCAGCCGGCACGTGCCTGCCCGGAGGAGGCCCATCGGTGAGGCTCTGTCAGTCAGTGATCTCCCATCCCAGTTCTTCATGAATGAACGTGCCTTCGTCCATGATTCCAAGCTTTGTTCCAAGCTTTATTCCTAGCATGCCTCCACTTCTCTCGTGAAAACACCTGCAACCTGCAGCCTCAACCAGCGAGCTCTACCATCTGCCATGGTTACTCCTGGCTTCTCGCTTACCGATATCATCCAGGCCGTCGATACAACGGCCACCATCATCGTGCAGTTGAAGGAGGCTCCAAACACCTTCCAGAGCGTCATCAAAGGCATCGAGTTCGGTCGCGCTGTCCTCAATTCATGGAAGCGTCAATTAGAACACCCGGAAAATATCCACGAGGATGACCTGGGTTTGCTCGTCAGGGTCAAAGCCGACTACGATGCGATAATAAATCAACTCGAGGCCTTCGTCAAGAAACATAGAAAGCTCGAAAACGGTGGTTTAGGTGCAAGATGCATATGGGTTATTAATGACCACTTCCTCAAGGAGCGCGCTGGACTTGAGAACGACCTTCAAAATGCAGAAACTAGAATACGTACCGTGCTGCAAATGTTGAGTTGGTAAGTACGTCGTGTGCCTCGCTAGATAGATGCGCAGATCTTAACCAGAAACCAGGAGCACTGGGCAAGAGATTTTGAGGCTCGGGCGAGCCAACAGTTTCGCTCAGTTCTGTCACTCACCTGAGATGCTTCCCCAATCCCCTCTACTGTCTTCAGCCTCACCAACTACTCCAAGCCCATCGAGACAGGCCAGCTTCCATTGGAACCCGAGGTTCTCTATTTCAGGTTCAAACGAAACTGTTGATACGCCTTCAAGGTATGGCGGGGCAAGAGACGTTATCCCTGTCCGCGGTGCCAGCGCCTCTACTGTTGCGACAAGCCACCACCCATCTCCGAGGTTTTCTTCAGAATCAGGCTACTCTTCAAGATCAGCGCGCTCATCAGAGGCGACCGAATACTCCCCGGTAGAGCCCATCTCTTCTGTCAAACCATCGTCACCATCCCGACCAAGCCCCTCTGCTACAACTATTCCGTCGCCAATCCTACCACCCCCTACGATTGAGAGGATGCCAATAAACGGCGAGATCAGGATGTTGGTGCCTCCGAACCGTTGCTTGGCATCACTAGCTAACTATTTTCTCTCTAGATGGTACCGCGCTAAACAAGACTACTACGAAAAAGTCTTGCGTGATCTTGACATCGCTAGAATCGGTGGCAGAGGCGCCTCAAAGGTTCAAATGACCACTGAAAATGGCACTGAGATTGTGCATAGAGGTAACACCCATGAACCCTTCGCTACGATACTAAGATTCATCACTCACATTTCTAACAGGATGTGGAAATTTGACCGACATGGCCACGACCACTCTCCCCCAACAAGGAGATCTTCCCGGGCGTGTTCGAAGAGTAAACCCCCGCATAAACTATCTAATCAAGTTCAGGGAGCAGCATGAACTTTACAAATGCCCCAGTGAGAATGTCTTTTTCACCGGATCTCCAGAGTACAGTTTCACAAATGAAAAAGGTATATGTTTCCGCCCTAGATATCCTACAACTGTTAACAGCATCTTAGATTATGAGAACTTCCAGACCATGATCGCAGGCAAAACAAACGTGTCCAACACGGAAACTCTAACCATTTCCAATTCTAGCGGCGAAATCAGCGATTCTCAAGTCCTGCAGATTTGGGACAGTAAGGGCACCCGCACCATCCGCTTCTTTAGAAACGCAACAGACAACAAGTTCTCTGAGTACAAGATCGCTGGTCTTAAGCAATACTATTCCAAAAAGAGAGAGCTCAAGTTAGAGTTCCGCAACGGCTACGACTTCGACAACTTCAAGAAGTTGAAGATCGTGTTTATGTCCGAATCGGCCAGGGACAAATTCGATCGGCTCGCACAATTCAGCAATGGCTGAGCAGCTTCACGTCCGTTTCGAATAATTCTTTTTATTGTCTCTGAAGGTAGGGCCTCATACCAAGCCAGGAGCGGCTACGACAGCCACCCTCAAACGCTAGAGTCAATGCGTCCGCCTGTATAGGAGAATGGACGCATATGGACGGCACGGCCCAACAACGGCAGGTTGGTGCATCTGCACCGAACCTTATCCTCCGGTACCCCCCTGCCGGCGAATCCGCCAGCGAGATCGAAGCACCTCAACCGCCATCTTGAACCCGACCAAGCCACAAATACCTCCGCCCGCCTCATTCTTTTTACGTTTCCCTACCCAAACTCGGTCCCAAATGCCCGGGAGTAGCAGAAAGCCACCTTAGAACCCAAAACCGGCGTCGAATCCGTTCGAACTGCCCTATCCGCCTCATCCTATTCCCCTCACCCTACCCCTCTCCATACCCCCCTGAACAATCCGCATCTCACACCCCACCACCTCCCTCCATCACCACCTCAGGCCCCACCCTCAACCGCGCCATCCGCGCCTGCGCCAACACGGCCGTCGCCACAGGCCCCAAACTAGGCGCACCGCCATCCGCGTCGCCTAGTGCACGGTCCGCAGACGCAGACGCGGACGCAGATGCAGACGCAGACGCAGACGTGGATGCGGATACAGACGACAGCAGGCCGCAGCGCACCATTTCGAGCTCGACGTGGCGCAGGCTGTTGGCGACGCCCGGGTTGGCGGCCCAGAAGCAGAGGTACTCGTGGCCTTTGCGGATGGCGGCTATGATGCGGGGTTTCGGGATGTTGGAAAAGGCCGGGGCGCAGTGGATGCAGAGGAGGATCATGGTGGTGTAGTGTGCCCTGGGTCGTGAGAGGAGGGTTAGTTTGGTGGTTTGGGGGGTGGCGGTGTGGGTTCGGGAGGTGGAGGGTTGAGATGTGGTGTAGAGGTTGAGTTGTGAGGTGAGGGTTTGGAGGATTTGAAGGATTTGAAAGAATTGTCGTGTTGTGAGGATAGCAGAGGAGGTCCGTTCAAGAGTCGGGTAAGGAAGTTGGGTGTATGAGTATGAGGTTATGGGGATGGAATAAGTGCATCGTAATGTGATGTGGAAAATGTAATATGTATAGAAGGGGAACGCGGAAGAGCACGTACCCAATCAGATTATGGAACAGCATCTGGTGCCGCTGTTTCACCAGCGCCTCAGCCGAAAAGACATGCTGGATGAGATAACGAATGGCCTCGGTCGAGAATCTCAACAGGTCCGCATGCTGCTTCTCGTCGTCGGGCGCCTTTGTCACAAGGCGGACGACAGCCGGCCAGTAGACGATCCAGTGCAGCGCAAAGTAGCGCATGCGCAAAAAGGCTCTCTGCGGCTCGAGCAAAGGCAGGCTATCTTCCGGAAACCTGGCGTGTGGGTGCAGACTCTCGTACCACTTGCGCAGCAACTGCTGCTGCTCTTCGATCAGTATGGGCTCGTACACAATGCCGGGCTTGTACACGATGCTGGGCCCGTAATCGATGCCGGACTTGTACATGATGCCGGGCTCGTGCACGATGTCAGACTGCTTCCATAGACTCCTGAAGATGGTGGCGTGCAGGCGTCGTAGGGAGACCTCGGCCAGGAACCAGGACATGTCAGGCTCGTTGTAGTGGCCGATTGGCAGCGGGACGACCTCGCGGATCTTGGGAGACATGAGCTGGTTGGCGTAGACAACGTGCGAGTACAGCGCGTCCTCGACGACGAAGCAGATCCAGTAGGCGCGGTGGCAGGACTCGCGCAGTTCGTCGTTGTTGGCGAGGCGGCTGCGGCAGTTGAGAAGGGTCAGGATGGAACGGGAGGCTTGAGCGATGGCGTGGCAGGCTTGGAGCGGGCGTAGGCACAGCAGAAGATATAATCTGGAAGAGGCTTAGCATTCGTTTAAGCAGATGGAGCAAGCAGGGGTTAGAGGTGGATAATGAGCGGAGGTGTTTAGCATACCCCATCAAAACCTGACATTGTATTTCAACAATAGAATAGCTTGGTACAGGGTTCTGATTTAAGATCCTACAAGCGACGAGAAAATAAGCCAAGCCCGAGAACTGGCGGGGGTCATCGGTGGTGAGACAGTCATCTTGCGCCAGTGCGCCGAGAGCAAGTATAAAGAGAGCTCGAGAAGTCTCATGGGTATGCTGATTTTGCGAACCAAAATTATCATTATAAGTTTCTGCGACCCATTTGGAAAAGGTATCCGGGTCAAATAGAGGGAACCATGCAAGGATAGTACTCGCGAACGATTGCTGGAACCGGAAGCGTACCTGGGGCGAGAGGTCTAGAGAAGTCCAGCTTGGGTCGGCGGCCCGAAAGAGATGGCTACCCTGGGCGTTTTCCTGCTCAAGGTAAGTTTCGGCCTCATTGAACCTAAGCGGGCTAAGAATTGGGGAAACATCATGTCCGGCAAGGCGGACGAGGAATTCCTCGGACAGCCCTATCTTGGTAAATCCGAGAAGGGGTGGGGGGGGTGCACCCGACGCCCGAGGCAACGTTGAAGTAGAGGAAGATGCGGGGCCCGCTCGGGTATCTGATGTAGATCCAGTGGTACGAGAATTGGGTGTAGATGCGGTGGTATAGGCAGACGGCGCTTTCGGAGATGTGGCCGGGTTTTGTAGGGAGAGCCTCAGAGAGTTCTTGTTATCCAGCGTAGATTCAATCTGGTCCAAGCGGCTATCTATCCGATCCAGCCTTGCGTCAATTTTACTAAGGAAGAGCCCGGCGGCGTCTTGCTCTGGCCTTGAGGCGGTTAGTAGGTGGGTGAGCAGCCGCTATTGAGTGGTGGAGACGGGCTTTGAGATGGGCCTGAGATGGGCTTGAAATGGGCTTGAAATGGGCTTGAGATGGGGATGCGGGAAAAGAAGAGTGGTGCAGTACGATACAGACCTGTTACCAGAGGTGGGCTTCGCATAGGAGCATGCTACACCAAGCTTGACGCATGAAACGCAGCTCGGCTTCGCACCATCACATCGTGTTTTCCGCACGCGGCAGATCTCGCAGGCTATCGAGGCGCGTTTGCGAGTGTAGTTATGGGGATCAGAAATGAAGTTGACTGGGCTCTGGGGCCGCTCAGGCGAGCGGTCGCGTTTGAGTGACTGGCCTAGCGATAGCGACGGGGTGTACTTGAAATCTGGCGGCAAGGGCTCATCGCTTTGCATTACGGGCGACTAATCGGGCTGAAGCAGCATGATGGTTGATAGGAAAAGGCCCTAGAAAGAGCCGGCTGGGACGGCGATATATGTGGCATCAAACTTCACCGCTCAAAGAAACAAAGTTTGCGTGGCGTCAAAGGGCCAGCGTCCGTTTTATCTGACCATAATCCAACTCTGATCCATCCATGCACCCACGCGTAAGCTAATATGGGCTCTGGACTTCTACCGCTTCGAGTTGAGCACCTCGAATTCGCCCTTCTTGAACAGCTCTGTTCCCTTTGCAACACTGTCAACTGCTAACTGCTAACTGCAAACTGCCTGCCACGCCTGCTCATCCGCCTGTGCTCAAACTCTTTTTGCCTCTCCCCGCAGAAGGATTAGTCACGGAATTGCCGCACTCGCAACAAGTCCGTGATCTCATGAGTAGAGCATCGGAGAAGGCAAAGAGAATACAAGTATGCTAAGTAACAGGAAGACAGGCCCCGAGATAGCTATCGTAGATCTACCCGCACGAAACCTTCTAGCAACAGATTCTACCAACCAGACCAGGGCTCTAGGCCTCTGTAGGCTCTACCTCTCCTCTTAGAACAGGTAAATAGAATACATGCAGATTATAACGCAGATTATAACGCAGATTATAACACGGATGATCGCGCAGTAGATGACACATATCATAGTCGTCGTCTGTGCAGATGGACACCGGGCTGCCCGCGCAGTCAGTCCTGCGAGTTCTCGTTAGCGAGAAACATGGGGGGATCGAGGAAGATCAACTGCCCGCTCTCACCAGTCATCTTACTCCAAATACACCTCACTTCTCCTGGCTGTTCACTTTGTTCTCCCGTGTTCGCTGCAAGCCGCCGACGGACATGATGTCGGCCCATCGAGCTAGCATGACAACGGCCCGCATGATGGCAGGGTGACTAGTGGCACGCACCGGTAATCAAAAAGCCTTGTATCCTGGTAATCGACATGCAAGGCCTACGCTGCTGTAGTTGCAATTAACCGACTTTCCTGTGATTCGAATCCTTGGGAGGGGCATACCTTTTCTTACCCTCATTACGCTTTCACTACCGTCTGCGTTCTTGTTCAGTCACGTCTCGGATCTTCCCCTTGTCACACGCTGTAATCGCTACAGGTACATGTGACCAAGATGGCCACCACCAACGGTATCAAAAGTGGTGTCCTGGGAGAGCCCTATGAGGTCCATGTCGAAGCTGAAGACCCTATGTATTCGGAAAAGAAAGGCACTCAGTTCGACCAGTGCGATATGTACCGTATGGGGAAGGTGCAACAACTACGGCGCAACTTCCGCTTTTTTACCATCTTTGGGTTCTTGATGGTTCTAATGGCAACTTGGGAGGGCCAATTAACGTGTGTTCTTATCAGTTAACTAACCCTTTGCGGATTTGGAGCGCTGATTGACTTCGTTGATAGCGCAAATATCTTCGGTCTCATCAATGGCGGGACTGGAGGGTTGATTTGGGTTTATATTGGAACCTTTGCTGGCTTCTTTGCTTCCGTCCTATCAATGGCAGAGATGGCCTCAATGTTAGTTGCTATTAAGCCTTTCTTACTTCACACAGCATGCTCATTTGACAATTCTTCTGCTTCTCAGGGCACCTACCACAGGTGGTCAATATCATTGGGTATCAGAGTTTGCTCCACCCAGCGCGCAAAAGTTTCTCAGCTACATCGTTGGTTGGCTGTGTGTGCTAGGATGGCAAGTCGGAACCGCGGCCGTGGCCTTCCTTGCAGGTCAGCAAATTGAGGGACTCATTATATTGAACAACGACTCCTACACCCCCCATCGGTGGCACACGACCCTGTTGGTAATTGCTATCGTAACATTTTCCCAGCTATTCAACACCTTCTTCGCTCATCAGCTCCCTATTGTCGAAGCCGTCATTCTAATACTCCACATCTTCGGTTTTTTTGCCATCTTAATCCCTCTCTGGGTTATGGGCCAGCGCGGCAACGCTCACGACGTGTTCTTTACCTTCACTGACGGAGGCGGCTGGGGCAGTACGGGCTTGTCCTGTCTGGTAGGCCTTTTGAGTCCCATCTTTTCCTTTATTGGGCCAGATTCCGCAACACACATGTCCGAGGAGCTACGAGATGCATCTTACACACTACCCCGAGCTATGATCATCACAACTCTTGTCAACGGAGCCATGGGTTTTGCCATGCTTGTGACATTTTGCATGACTCTTGGTGATGTGGATACAATTCTTTCTACACCAACTGGTCAACCTTTCATTCAAGTCTTCTACAATGCCACAGGGAGTAAATCAGGAACAAGCACCCTGACAGCTATCCTTATAACTCTGACGACCTTTGGGTGTGTTACAAACATAGCTACTTCCTCGAGACAGATGTGGGCATTCGCGAGAGATCAGGGACTGCCTTTTTCCAGTTGGCTGGCACATGTAAGTTTCGTCTCTGTTCGTTAGCTCATAAGAAAAACGAATCTCCCGACTCTCTACTCCTATAATACTGCCATCGCAATTAAATGTGAATTCTGGACTTCGTTACTACAACATCACTATCTAACATACGCTTCACAGGTTCGTCCCGGATGGGATATTCCCCTTAACTCCGTTCTGGTATCTTACCTGATTGCGGTCCTCCTGTCTCTCATTAATATCGGCTCAAGCGTCGCTTTTAACATTATTACGTCCCTCGGCACAGGCGCACTGCTCTCTTCCTACATCGTTTCCACCTCATGCATGACCATCAAACGCATTCGAAATGAGCCACTTCTCGCCACACGCTTTAGCCTTGGCCGCGCTGGCCTAGCTGTGAACATCTTCAGCGTACTGTTTTCGTGCTTAGCGTTAGTTATAACATTCTTCCCAACATCTCCCAAGCCAGAAGCGGCGACTATGAACTGGAATATCTTAGTTTACGGGGCTGTCATTCTGTTCAGCGTAGTCTACTTCATATTCAGGGGGAGACACAGATACGTTGGGCCTGTAGAGTATACCAAAAAGGACTTCTAGGCCGCAAAAGTGGTGCTACGAGAGCACCCAAAGCACGATATATAAATGTATAAAGCATAGAAACTCACAACCTTTTTTTGCAGAGCACGATATTCCATAGCATATCCACGATTTGGTATTAGGCCTACAGGCGGCCAACGCGATGTGTTGGCTCCAGTTGACACGACGCGTTGTTTCACGTGGAGGTTGGGCCAGGAGAGAAACCTTGCAAGGTATCAATGCGTTCGAGCTTTGTTCACTTTCTCACCATGGCACATCCCAGCTTGTGGTTACAGGTTGCTCCGCGTGCTCATTCTCAAACGCGCCAAGCCAATTTCGTCCTCGTGACGCGATTCGCTATGCTCCACTTTCATGTGTCGTTCTCCGCTCCGCTCTTCCTCCACCGCAACAACAACGTCCCGAACCCACCCCCCTTTAGCAGCCTTGATAGCCTCCTGCACTACTACCCACGTATATAGGCATCCGTAACACCGCCCTTGATCTCCCGTGAAGCCGTCCAAGCAACCAGAATGGATACCAATCCCACCGTAACTCCCCGTCCAGCTCCCACCTCACCACCAGCATCCCGATTCTTCGACCTGCCTACCGAACTGCGCATGAAAGTCTACCGACACCTCCTTCCCCACGGCCAAACCATCGAGATCGGCCCTAAGACAATTCGAGCCTACTACAGTCCCATGGGCAGCCCGCACTGCCGTCTGCGCCTGCGCCTGACGCAGCGACCACCGGAGCTGCAGAACGCGCGCAACATCCTCGGCACCTGCCGGCGGTTCAGAGACGAGGCGTCGGACGTGCTGTACGGGGAAAACGTGTTCCGGTTCGAGCTGTCGCGGGACGGGATGGGGACGACGGGGCTGGGCAACAACCTGAGGTGGGTGCCGGCGGCGGTGCTGCGGCGCATCTGGAAGTGCCACATCGTGGTGCGCGAGGAGCTGCACCGGCCGCACACGTTCCGGCGCGTGCGCGGCTGGCTCAGGAGCGCCGTCGATCGCCTCGGCGACGCCCACGCCCTGCGCCAGCTGCGCATCCATGTCGAGACCGGCGACTTCGTCCTCGCGAACCCGACCTTCCTCTCCATTCAGAATGTGAAGCTGCAGACGTTCGAGCCGTGGACCAAGGCCGAGGTCGCCAAGGGGTACCAGTTTGTGCTGGAGCCGCTGGCGCGGCTGAGGGGTATCAGCGATGTGCAGATCACGGGACATGTGGATGAGGGGCTGGCGAAGATGATGGGGGAGGTGATGGGGAAGGAGATTGGCTGGGATCGGCTGGTGAGGAGGTCTTATAAGCAGCATAAGGTTCTCAAGAAGAAGAAACACGCGGCGAGGAGGACGACTATGCTGGTTAGCACGAAGAAGTTCTGGCAGCCTGAATTAGATTGGGGAGTTGTGGGCGAGAACTAGGTCAAGTCTGTACTTTGAGGAGTAGATTTTTTTCCCCTGTTTTGATACCCAGGGATCACTATTGTGTTGGCTCTGAAAGCACTCATAAATTCTTTCAATTGCATTCCCTTTGTACGAGTCAGGCTTGACAATGGGTGTTTATCCCGTTCATTTATTTATCGAAGATGTTCTTATAGATTCGGGCAGTGCCCTGGTTTGTGGCGATATTCGATAGAGGTAGTATTGCGACTGGTATAAAAATCAATGGCCATAATCTCTTAACCTCTCTTTTCTGTAATAAATCTATGTCTAGAGAGATTAACTTCCATTTTTAGACGATTTGACCACCGTTTCAAGCTATACTCGCACTACATCCTAACACCTAAGTGAAGTGCTAAGTTACGTATTTGAGTATAAGCCAAAATAAGAACCTTATAAGAAAGGCATGGCCACTCTTCATATCGAAATACTAAGAGAACACTACACTCGTTTGACTAGCATATCAATTTGCTTTGCAAGGTCCAGAATCTTCTCAAACGCGAAGATGGCTTTACCTTTAATTGTACAATATTAAAAGAACGGCACCCCGCTCAGGCAGTCGTGACTGTTTTGTTCACGAGGCGGGTTGACGTCGATAGCTCGAGGAGCTACAGCAAGCGCCACGTGCACACGCCCAGAAGATTACCCTGTGCCCGGTGCCTACCACACGACTACGAACGCGTCGTCACTTCATCTCCTTTAACATTGCTCTCCTCTATAGTATTTTGTTATCTGGTTGGCAGTACTATAAAGTGAGGCGTGAATGATACAGAATGATGTAGTTAGATTGTTCCGTATTCCCGTTCTCCAACATCAACCAAGAACTATCTCCTTCCACACTGGTCCTGGGGGAAATGAATGCTCGATAGCGCACTGGCGGATCTGGCCCAGCCCTCTTCGCTCAGCTATGCCCTTCTTCCACAGAATCAACATTACGAAATATAGGTCGTTCCCACTCGAAATAGTCGGAATAGAAAATTCTTTCGCGAGTTCAATAGACTTCGAAAGCAGGACAAATTCGCACATGCCGGTTAGAATTTCTCCATCGAAGAGCACTTCGCCGCGATAACGACCAAAACAGTCTAGTATCTGTGATTTTCTCCTGTACTGGTCCTTGATAAGTCGTAGAGAGAAATGCAACGATACTGTCCAGAATTGCAGCAGGTCATATGGTAGATCGCTGCGAAGGGTCGAGAAGTATCCGGAGGGTCCGGTTTCCCTTGCAGAAGCGCTAGTGGCAGAGTGCTTACTCAGGTTGAGAACTTCTACAATGCTTTGATCAACCCCGCGTTTCCCAGGCTGGGGATTCTGGATCAGAGTAGTGGTCCCATCAGAATTCCTCACGTACCATATAATCCATGTGTTTGCAATTGAATCCTCAAAGCGGTTAAAGAGATAATTTATGCTTGTGATCCAGCCCGCCCAGGAGTAGCTGGGGAAGTAGTTCCGTCGTCCCAAAGATGGACCGAAAGACGTGAACAGTAACCAAAAATCGAAATGCGCCATCGGCATTCCAGCAAGCTCGGAGCACTGCAGTCGATCAGATATGCGTCGGAGAATGCCAGCCATGGCATTGATTGCATCTTTCTGGTCACTGAGCTTGCGCTGCGTGTAGTAGAACAGATAGGTAGAAAGTATATATTCTGGCTCATCACCTGCCTCGAACGTTGTAAGTAGAGTGCCAACTGCATCCCTGCGCTGCCTCGAAGTGTGATAGTTGTTCCTGGGATTATCTTCGCTCCAATTGCATGTATTACATCGGTAATAGACTTTGTTGTCGATGAAGTATAATTTTCGAACCGAAAGAATCTCCTCTTGAAAGCTTTTGAGGTTAGGTAAATCGTACTCGGATAGATGTATCAACTCACGTCCAAGCTCTACGTGTGTATTCACAATTGCTCAGCAGACGATCAAGCACATGCCTAACCATCATTCTGACACCCGGTATAACCTCTGCTGTTGCCTGTGTACATCGACGAGAATTAGATTGAACCCCGGGCAGTCCGCTGTTGGCATCCGGACCGGCAGCAGCGATGATGGTTGCCACCGCTTGTTCGTATATTAGATCCATCTTTCTGATACCATCTTTCATGTCCGTTTCGTCATCCTGTACTATACAGATTGCGTCAATCCACAGGTAGTTAATTTCCAATGATTTAGCTAGGTCAATGGCATCTGTGATGGTTTTTGGGAGCATTTCCCACACGCTAGACAACCCATTCTGTCGCATTAATGCCCGAAGGTTCGATCTCGTTAGTTTCGCCGTTGGGACTTGGCCCCAGACGTATGATAATGCAAAGAATTCCCGTGGGTATGGTGGCAAGGTCACAGCATCTACAACACAGTTCGCTTGAACATCGACGAAGCGAAAAGGATGAGACCATAACAGCTGTTGACTTGCTGGCGAAGCATCCTTGATAATTGGTGAGCATTGATCGCCGTGGACTTTTCTACAGGTGGAGAGCCAGCTCTTGAGCAGAGAAGGATCTATCTCTGGGGCTGTAACGGGAAGGAAGCCAATATCGTCAGGTACCGTACCGTGCTCGAAGCAGATAAGCGTGTCCGATGAAATCATAACTTTGCGCAACTCGAAGCCCTCCATTCCCAGACTCCTATCCCAGCTTAATGTTACCAATTTGGAGCCGTCAATTTCATCGATCGTCTCGAAATTGTGATATAAACTGAACACTGCTGAGGTAACGAGACCGCAGAAAGGACAGTCTCTTGTTATTACCTCATCGATAGTGCCCAGTTGGAATCTGTGACCGGACATTAAGGACTGAATATCCCTAAACGGGATAGCGCGACACAGATTGCAGAGCGATGTGGACCTACGCCCTACTAATGTATTAGCTCCAGTTAATATCTTGGTACCTATGCTAGGAAATGTTTTGGACAGGCATGGGGCTAGGTTCTACTACCGAGTTGTAGATCTTCAGTTTCTAATTTGTTTCCAACCTGTCCACTACCTGGTTCATTCTCCACCTGTCCACTATCAGAACTACTAGTAGAAAAAGATTCTGAATAGTTGCCCCTTCGGCAGCTGTGATAATCCTTCCATCCTGGCGGTGATTGCTGTGGCGACGGAGTCATACTGTTTTCAGTATATATGCATCGATGACCAGGTTGGTCGAAAATGGACGATATTATCTTGCTCACAAACCGAGAGATAAGGACGCAGGACTTACCTCAGCAAGCTCATTACCTCAGCAAGCTCAGACGTGATTCTGTTGGTGCGGATTTTTAATTGGTCCGCAAGCGGACTAACTACGTTTGTGCGAAACACCGGAATTACGTCTAAGGGACATTTCTAAGGTTTCTTACGCGTTCTGATAATATCCGCGTTGCAGAGGTTGCGGATATTTAAATAACTTAACACTAATATTTTATATTACTCCCTAAAGTTTATTAATTTTTTTTATTTTTATATCCATTGTATTATACTATATACAATACTGCGCATGTAGCCTCTAGGCTATGGCGCTATAGTTCTATATACATGAATCCTTCCTAGACAGCTTAACATGTACTAGTAGCTATGTCCTAGTAGTTTATAAACCCCTAGGGGTTTACAGCTCCTTAGTAAAATACTAAGTTACTAGCAACTACTAGGTAATGAGAAAACGGTAGAAAAAACTATAAGAAATCCTAACGCCTGTCCCTATCCTTTTATAATTTATTTCTATCCTTTTGCTTTCTATTATCTATTTACTAGGAGCCTAGTAGGAGTTACCTCCTTCTAAAGATCCTACTGCCATTAGCTACTTTCTAGTAGCTATTTCTGTCTTATCTAGAAATAGAAAAAGTGTCTCTCTTCCTTTTTTTGTGCAAAATAACTTCTTTAGAGAAAGAGAAGAGCTTAGTCGCCTTTGTATTTCCTTTCTCTCTTCTCTATATAGGCTGCAATCTAGTAGTAGGTGCTTGGGGGTTTGTATAGCATTGCATTCCCTAAAGCATCTACCTTCTTTATCCTTCCCTATTGTTTTAGAAAAGGATTTAAAATAGCCTTTTCCTAGTTTTAGCTGGAAGAAGGCTGATTGTAGCTTTTAGGATATCTATCCTTGGGGGCTTTAAGAGAAAAGGAATAGCTTCCTTTACAAATCCTATTATAGCGTTTTCCTTTGTTCTTATTCTGGTGCTAATTTTTTTCCCACTATTCTAGTATCTTTTCTCTTGCTAGTCTTTTGATATGGGATAAAGAAGTGTAAGAAGATTGTATTTTTTTTCTAATAAGGCCCTTTTTAGCTAGTTTATCTACTATTTCATTTCCATAGATTCCTAGGTGGCTAGGAACCCAATAGAAGTTAATAGAGATATTCTTACTAGCTAGATAGGAACAGCTTTGCGTAATTTTAAAAACTAGTTCTTGTCCTCCTGTAAGAGAATTAAGTTGTAATCTTTTAATAGCTGCCTGGCTATCTATAAAGATATAGACCTGTTTCTCTTCTAGTCTTTATTGCTTTAGGTGTTCTAAGGCCCTATAGACTGCATAAAGCTCTGCGTCTATAATTTCCATATAGGGTCCTAGATTCCAGTTCGTTGCATATTTAATCCTATTTCTCTCTCCTATTTTACATACAGTGTGACGGTGCTGGGGCACCGCCCCTGCAGCTGGCTTGGCGTAATCTTCGGAGTTCGCCCGTACCGTATATATATTACCCCCTAGAGCTTCCTTCCTCTTCTTCTTCTTCTCCTTAGCTTAGTATTCTTGTATGGTAGCAATCCACAAGCTTCGGTTCAGAAGCATTTATGCGAGCCCGTCACATTCAGCTGCTATATTTGATTTACTATCTTTAGAGCCATCTGTATAGTACATATCTACTAGGTCCCACTCTAGGGATTCTTGTAGATTTTCTATTAGTCTTAGATGTTCTTGTGCAGCTTCTTCCTTACTACCTCTAGAGATAGAAAAGAATGCAGAGATAGGAGGAGACCACGGTTTTTGCCAATCTAGAGAGGTTCTCTCTATTTTCCAGTTTTGAACTAGCTGCTGAACTCTAGAGACCAGAGATAGTAGCTGTGTTTTTGGCTGTAGTAGGTGTCTTATAGTAGAGTTTTTAGAATTAGAACTAGAGCTAGAGTTAGCTGCTAGTTCGTCCCTCTCTTTGTCATTCTCTTCTATATAGACCTTCTTAATTACGTGGTTTTTCTTAAATTTTAGGATCCTTAATTCGTAGCTATTGCAAAGCTTTTCGAATCTAATTCTAGGAGGAGGAATAGAAGTTTATTAATTATATAATAGAGCTTAGGCCTTTAGAATATATTATTTTTATTACTTAGGTATTTTTAGGTCTTATACTTATTTTCGTTAAAAAAACGCGTTATTAAGGATTGTAAAACTATATATAATTTTATTAAACGCTAGCTAATATATATAAAACCTATATAGATCTATAATAGGTACCTTAAGGCACCTACTATAGCCAGATGGATATATAGCATCTATATTATACTAGATAATCTCACTTTAAACCCTACTATAAGCCGACTATTAAGTCGCAGATGTTTAAGTTAACCTATAGTATACCACTATAAAAACTCGTTAGAAGGAGAGGTAGAAGGTTAAATAAGATACTAGAACAGCCGCTACCGTATTAGGTACTAGATACTTAAACTTAAAGAGGTTATATAATAGAGCAGGCGTAATAGCTATAGGACCTTTAAGATTAGCTTCTTATACTTTATAGAGAGAGTAAGGCCTAGTAGCTAAGTAAGATTAATAAGGCTATTATATTTTTATATTTGTATTATAGACGTATAAAGCAGCTTAAAGTCCTTAAGTAGCTGCTGTTTAAGGAAAAAGATATAATACTTATTATAAGAACCTTATTTAGTAAGAGTATAATAATATAAGCAATACCATGTCTTCTTTAGGCCTTAGTAGTAATTATTATCTTACTACTTAATATAATTAGTATAAAGCAGAAGGTAAAGATTGAGGAGCTTCTTAAAATAAGGCCAGTTTATATATATAAGGAGATAATATTTACATATTTCTTTAGGGGAAATTCGCATTAGAGTATATACCTATATTTTAATATCGCCAGAGCTATTAATTAGGAAAAAGTTTTATAAGATTTTTACCTACCCTACTTTCCGCACGTATATTAGCTTAATAGTAATTAATAAAGTATACCTTATAGCTAATTAGAGGGGTTTATTCCGGAGTTTATATATATAGCTATAGAAAGTATAATTATTATTAGGGCGGAGGCCTTAGTTTACTTATACTGTAACGCTTAATAATATAATATTTAAGATTATATAAGAGTTAGCAGGCTTTTAAGATAATATTAATATAATACGGATGTTAATTAACTGGCTAGATATATTAATTATTAAAGAATATATTAAGCGAGGGAGTAAGAAGTCCTTTAAGAGCTTATACTTTATTATAAACCATGTGTATAAAGAAGCTCTAAAAGGGAATTTATTATCTACACTAATTGGAAGGGTGTTTAGTTAGATATCTGCTATATCTGCCTATTAGGGGCCTAAATATATGCTAACTCCTTATTAGATCCTAAAAACGATTATCTTTTTTAATTTAAATGACATAATATTATAATACAGAGATATAATTTGTTTATAGTTAATATATTATAGGTACTAGAAAGCGCAGGCTAAAAAGGCAGTTTAGCTTTATTATATATTATTAGCTACCGCGGATAAGAATAGACTATATAAGGAGTTTAGAAAGCCTAACTCTAAAATCTATATTTTAGTCTCCTCTAATACGCTTACTTATAGCGCTAATATTCCCAATATTGACTATATTATATAGTATTTGTTACGGACAGCTTAAGTACAATATTATGACTACTTGGAGAAGAGTCGGAGGAAGCTAGTTGGTTAATACGGGCACGGTCCAGAATGGATCTAGTAGAACCATGTAACGAGGAATAGTAGCCGAGGTTACGTAGTGTGATCTATATAATCTATGTAATCTATGTGATCTATAACAGAGTAGACAAAGCATACGTACCTTACGGAGCGAAGGGATTTCTTAGGCGTATGGTTGTGTATTTAAAGGACCACAGTTCCTACCCAGATAGTTCTCTCTTCGTAGTAAATCTTAGAATATAATTAGAGTTAATCTGTTAGGTAACTACTCCACTAGTTATTATTACGTTGTTAAATTATTCTTACCTATATACCTAGCCTAATAATAGGACCCACTGTAGTTCCTACTATAAGGTTCCGTTACACATTCACTACTAAGGTTACGGTATTAAATAAGGTTAAACAATATACCACCTAAAGCACTAGTTATAATGCTATTAACGGCAGTAACAACCTTAGGCTTAGGAGATACTAGTATAGCAGATACAGATTCTTAGATAGTTACGCAAGGTTAGTTATAGGAAATAGTTAATTGCTTATAAGATAATAATAAGATACTTAAAGAACGCATTAATGGAATTAGAGCAGTAAAGGTTAAGCTACCTTTAATTAAATAGTTCTTAGGGGAGAAGTTAAAGCTTAAAGGGTTCCTTACGCAGATGCATTTTAAGGTTATGTAGGAAGGAGCGAAGTTAGCAACACCTACGGATTAGATAGCATACGCAAGACTATTCTTAATAGAAAGAGCTCTAGAGTGGTTTAAGCCTTACCTTACAGAGATATAAGTAAATGGTATAACGACTACTAACCTAGACGTACGGTATGTATTTGCAAGTTGGAATGGATTCGCAGAACAGTTAACGCAAATATTTAGAGACCCTAAAGCAATCACAACAGCGGAACAAAAACTTTAGAACTTAGTATAACGCACTTTAGCAATTAAGTATACAACGCAGTTTTAAACGCTAGCTATATAGGTTAAATGGAACAACAGGGCGCTTATGGCATAGTATAAATAAGGACTTAAGGCTAAAGTCCAGGACGCAATTATCCTAATAGAAGATGCGGATACCCTAAGGGAGTTAATAGATTAGTTAATAAAGATCAATAATAGGATCTACTAAAGGGAATAGGCTAAGAAAGGTTAGGACAGAGTTCTATAGTTATATAAGGCGCAGAGTACGCAACGACTAATATAGAGTTAAAAACTATGGAATGGCGCAGAGCTAATAGACCTAAGCGGTACCAAAGAAACCCAAAGATGGGAAAAGAAACTATAAAAACCTAGAGGTTAAGGATCTAGTAATTAAAGGACTAAGAAGCAAAGGCTAAACTAGGGATCTTAGCAGTAAAAGACGTTTAGGCGGACTCCATAGTAGAATTAGTGGTTTAGAGATGGAGCTTATATAAATTGCGGAAAACAGGGTTATTTCGCTAGAGACTATAGAGGTGGTTAGAGTAACTACGCGGTAAAGGGAACCAGACTAGCAGGAGACACGTATATATAGAGGGACGACGGTGCACTATAAGAAATAAAAGAGTGTTTAATTAACAGTTTTGCGTATTATTATAACAACGTATACCAAATTTATAAGGATACTAAGTATGGCGCAAGCTATTAGCTATAAAAGCTATTGTTATTTAAATTTAGAGGAACTAACAAACTAGCTTATAGATTAGACATTAAAGATAATAAGTTTAATATAGGCGAAGTATTTACCAATAATAAGGTAATAAAGGTAGCTTACTAGGAGCATGCAGACCTTAGAGAAGTTAAAATAGAAGTAGAGACTAAGACCGTTATAGAACAGGGTTTAGTAATGGGTATTATAATACCGTTAGATATAATTTCCATCGCTTTATAAGATAAAAGAAGTAATATTTAGAAGAAACTAAGCAAGTAGATAACTGCTAGTGCTAGCTTATTACTTAATAAAGGCAAAAGGCCACAGGTCCAAGATTCTCACAACAAGATAAGAAAGGCTTTAGACTCACAAGGTGTAATAAAAACAGCTTAAGAACCCACAATAGACGAAAACAAATAGGAAAGAGCAGCGACTTAGTTTAGTAATAAACGAATAAGTATAGGACGCAAGTTTAAGAACCAAGAGTTTAGGGAACGAGTAAGAACGTCATTAGGTAGCCAAGATTTTGAGAAACAAATAAAGACTACAGTAATTCTAGGTAAATATAGTGTTTAGCCTAAAGATTAAAAAGTTAATACTAAGATTAAAAAGCAAGACGACTTTAAGGATCCAGCTGCAGGACATAGAGTATAAGAAACTATAGATAAGTTTAGATAAAAAATTATCGCATAGCAAGAGCAAAAGCTAGACAAGAGGTCAGTAATGCCAGGTTATATAAGGGATAGAGCACCTATATAAAGAATCACTAATAGGCCTAGTGCAGGGACGCCTAGAGCAAAGTGGTTAAATAAACTAAAACAAGAAGAGGATCTAGGGATTCCAACCAGGTTCGAAGAAAGACATACTAAAGGATATTATAATACAGCAATAACAAGGTACTTTCTAATAGATAAACCATACACACTAAACCAGTTATACGGAAAGTAGTATAGGCAACAAAGCAATAACAAATAGGTAGATTTCTATATATAGCTAGACAAAAAAGTTGTCTAAGACTAACCCATTACGGAAAAACATATAAGTTATATTAAAGGAGCGTTAATTATAATGTTAAGGAACCTAGAAGAAGGATCTAGGGACTAGAGAAGTAAACAATAAATTTTAGTACCTATAGAAGAAAAACCGGCAGTCAGATCGGCCAAATAAAGGTTTAAACTTAAGAGTAAAGACGAGCCAAGAGTAGACCTAAGTCACTTAGCATATTATACCCTATCGTGGATAGCTTGTGTGGATAATACATATAATATACATAGAGCACCAAAAGATAAGAACCGGAAGTACCTAATAAGGATATATTGGGCACCAGAAGAGAAGCGGTTTAGGGATACCAAGTATATACATAGATGGCACCCAGTAGAAGTACAAAGCTAAGGGGACTTAACACTTTAACTAGGAAGATTCCTTACGGAAAAGTACCTAGACGGATAATAGTGGTGGGAGTGCCTAGAAAACACTTATCTATAGCATATAGAGGACAAAAAATAAACTAAGTATTAGCTAAAGTTAGACCAAGTACAAGCAGGATCTAGCAGCCAACAGTTAGGAAAAGGGGAGGCGTATAGGACTAGAGGAAACCAGTATTAGAGCCTTAAACCCTTAAAGGAATTTAAGGACAATACCTAAATTTAAGAATTAAGTGGCAAGATTAGCAGTTTAAAGCATTAATAGACAGTGAAGCAATAAGGAACCACATATCACCAGTAATAGTGGAAAGGATAGGGTTACTATACAGATAAAAGAAACACCTATATCTACTTATAATAATTTTAGGAGATTAGATAGCCTATAGAGGAGGTATTATTAATCTTAAAATAGGACCTATTTAGTTAACTATTAAAGGGAGACAAGTTAGAATGTCTTTTAATATCCTACTATTAGGACAGGACAAGGCGATACTAAAAATGCCTTAGTTATAGGAATATAATCCAAAGATTAATTAGGTTACAGGTTAGGTTAATATTAGAGATACTTAATAACGCAAAATGCAATAGTAAACTAAGTTGGTATAGTACCAAGTTAGAGCAACGTATGAAGAAACTAAGTAAGGCTTAAGTTATATACCAAAAAGATACCACAAGTATGGCAAAAAGTTATAGTCGCCAGAAAGCGAAAGGCTGTTAGAGCATACAGCATAGGACTATAAGATAGAGTTAGAAGAGGGAATAAGTCCAAAGTTCTTTCCAATCTATAAGCTTACTAAAACCAAGTTAGTGGCACTTAAAGAGTTTATCCAGGAGAACTTATAAAAGGGATATATTAGACCGTTATAGTTATTAGCAAGATATCCAGTATTATTCATCCTAAAGAAAAATAGAAAACTTAGAATGTGTATAGACTATAAATAGTTAAACAGCATTACTAGAAAGGATAGGTATCCTTTACCCTTAATTAGCGAAATCTAAGATAGGATAGGCAATACGCAAATCTTTATAAAGATAGATCTAAGGTGGGCGTACCATTAGATCAGGATTAAGGAAGGTAATAAATAGAAAGCAGCTTTTAGGTTAAAGGAAGGACTATATAAGCTATTAGTTATATAATTCGGGCTTATAAACGCACTAGCAACGTTCTAGAAGTAAATTAATAGTGTGTTAGGAGAACACCTAGATAAGTTTATTATAGTATATCTTAACGACATTATTATCTACTTAGAAAGTAAGGAAGAACATAGAAAACATATTAAATGGGTCTTAAAGAGACTATAAGAAGAACAAATGCTAGTAGTAGTTAAGAAATGCGAGTTCTTTACAAGAAAGACTAATTTTGTAGGATTTATTATTAAACTAGGAAAAATTAGTATGGACCTAAAGAAAGTCAAAGCTATAGTAAATTGGCAAGAACCAGAGAACATTATACAGTTAAGGTTATTTCTAGGGTTTTGCAACTACTATAGGAGGTTTATAGCATAGTGGTTAAAAAGCATTGAACCGTTTATAAGGTTAACAAAGAAGGAGGAACCGTAGGTTTGGGGTAGTAAGTAGAAGAAGCTGTTCTAGAAACTTAAAGAGTTGTTTACCTAAGAACCAGTCCTTAAGATCTATTAACTAAAGTTAGACACAGTTGTTGAAACAAATACATTAGACTTTGCACTAGGAGTATATTTACTACAGAAATACCAGGACGTATAGTACCCAGTAGCGTACTATAGTTAGAAAATGATACCACCAGAGTTAAACTATAACATCTACAACAAAGAGTTGTTAGGTATAGTTACAGTACTTAAGAAATAGAGAGCATTCTTATAAGGCACAGAGAAACTATTTGTGGTTAAGACGGACTATAAGAACCTTACAGGATTCCTAACAATAAAGGAACTCAACTAAAGACAGGTTAGATGGGCAGAAATGCTTATAGAATATTATTTTAAAATTCAGTATACCAAGGGTACAGATAATGCACGAGCAGACGCTCTAAGTAGAAAGGCTGAACTATAGAACAAGAAAAAGCCATTAGGAGCTTTATTACAAAAGGATTAAGATAGATTAATTAGGTATAATTATCCGAAGATTATAGCAACTAAGGAAAGTCAGATCTATAAATTACTAGAGAGTAATTGGACATAGAAGATCTAAAAAGCATAGGCAGAGGATCCAGACTTAGAGCAATATAAAAATAGAGAAGCAACGTATATACCTAAGTCTATTATAGAAGAATTTATTAAGGAATTCCATAAGGGAATAATATAAGGACATAACGGGTCTATAGGACTAGTGTTAAGACTTTAAGAGAAATATATTATTTAAGAAATCTAGGGACTAGTAAGATAAGTTATAAAAGAATATCTAGATTGCCAGAGGAACAAACCAATAAGGCATAAGCTGTATAGAGGGCTATAACCTATTAAAGTACCAGAAAGACCATGGGAGGTTATATTATAGGACTTTATTATTAAGTTACTAAAGTTAAAAGATCCTATTATAGGATAAGATTATAACGCGATTTTAGTAATAGTGGACAAGCTAATAAAGTAGGGATACTTTATAGTATGTACAGAAGAGATATTAGTAGAAGATGTCGCTAGAATCTATATAAAGGAAGTATTTACAAGACATGGAGCACTAGATAAGATTATATCGGACAGAGATCTAAGATTTATAGCAGCATTTTAGGAAGTGTTTCTGGCAGAATAAGGAGTTTGTGTAGTAACCTCTATAGCATATTATCCGCAGATAGACGGATAAACGGAAAGACTAAACTAGACACTAGAATAGTATCTAAGGCATTATATTAATTACGCACAGAATAATTAGGTATTGTTATTACCAGTTACACAGTTTACATACAACACAACACCATAAGAAGGAACGGGGATATTACTATTTAAGGTAAACTACGGGTATAAACCAAGAACGTCATTATTGCCACGTTAAGCAAAGAAAATAAGTAGCACAGCTAAACAAAGAATGGAGATGTTAATGGATCTTTATATAGACCTTACGGAAACAGCTAAACTAGTATAGTAAAAGATAAAAAGGTATTATAATGCTAAGAGATCTAAGGGACCAGATCTTAAGGAGGGAGATAAAGTGTAGCTACTATACAAAAATTTTAAGAGTTAATAACTAAGCAAGAAGTTAGACCATATTAGACTAGGACCTTTTAAAATTGCGTAAAAGATTTTATTAGTTATATATAAGTTAAACCTACTAGCTAAAATAAAAATCTACCCTATATAGTATGTCGCAATACTAGAGCCAGCACATAGGAATGTTAAGCCACTAGTCTATAAGGCAGACACGTATAGAGGGCAAGAAGAAGACAAATGGCAAGTTTTAAAGATCATTAGTTATAAGGACGTAGATAACGAAACATGGTATAAAGTAAAGTAGATAGGCTATAGTAAGACTACTTAGGAACCACTAAGCAACCTAGAGAACGCTATAGAAAAGGTACGGGAGTATTAGAAGGAAGTAGGTTAGGCAGCATTAATAAGAAAAAATTGCCAAAAAATAAATCGCCTAAGGGGGACCTAAGAGGAGCAATTGCTAAGCTACTTAGAGTTGTTTCCCTTATAGGAGGAGAGCCAGTTCTTTTATTACCTAGCTTAGACAGACCCTATTAAATAAGTTTCTACTTCTTAGAACAAACCTTCTCGCATATATATTTAAGACGTTAGAGATAAGCGTAAGCTAGACGTTAAGCTTTAAGAATATATACAGATTTTTCTAAGACACGTTAAACCTTAAGCAGTATAGAGGCTAGTTTACCGTTAAGATTTTTAGTAGTAGATTAAATATAAGACTCTATAATAGGTTACTTAGGGAACCAGAAAACTGTTAAGAGTTATAGGACGCGTATACTTAGCGTTAGAGATAGAGCGAATATTATAGGATAATTAAACGTTTGCTTTAATACACTCCAAATAAGAGGAAGGTTATTAAGACAAAGGGCTTACTAACGCGATATAAACTAGCCCCTCTTTCACATAACAAGAACACAGAGATGGCATTATCTCACCTAGTAATAGTATGGAGGAAACCATACGCGTACAATAAAGGGTTAAAGAAGAAGAAGAAGCTTTAGGTATAATAAGTAAAGATATTAACCAAATTAATTAAACGGATATTACACCTCTAGTAGACAACTTAGAGATGTTAGGAATCTTTAAGGACAAAGATAAAGAGGAGGGAGATAATATTACGGACAGCTTAAGTACAATGTTATAACTACTTGGAGAAGAGTCGGAGGAAGCTAGTTGGTTAATATAGGCACGGTCCAGAATAGATCCGGTAGAACTATGTAACGAGGAATAGTAGCTGAGGTTATATAGTATAATCTATATAATCTGTATAATCTATGTAATCTGTAACAGAGTAGATAGAGCACACGTACCTTATAGAGCGAAGGGATTTCTTAGGCGTATGGTTGTGTATTTAAAGGACCACAGTCCCTACCCAGATAGTTCTCTCTTCGTAGTGAATCTTAGAATACAATTAGAGTTAATCTGTTAGGCAACTACTCCACCAGTTATTATTACGTTGTTAAATTGTTCTTACCTACATACCTAGCCCAATAATAGGACCCACCGTAGTTCCTGCTACAAGGTTCCGTTACAGTATTGCATACCTAAAATTAAGTTAATTAATATAATATTGCAACGATTTGGGCGCGCTGCTTATAGTAGTAGTTAAATAGGTATAGTAATATTTCTAATTAAGGATTAGTATAAAGGCCCATATAAGGATATTACTAGGCTAGCTAAAGGTTATAGTTATATAGGTAGAGCTTTCCAATCCTAGCTAAGTTAACTTAGCTATAAATATTGTACCAAGCAAGAGATATTATAAGAAGACGGGGCTACTAATTTTGCTAGTAATATATCTTTAAGAGTGTCCGTATATAATAATATAGATTTTAATCTATTCGCATCTAATATAGGGCGAGAGCTTAGTCTAGGTAGAATATCCATAATTCTACCTGCGGATATCCTACTAAAAAAGCTAGCGTAGCGCCTAAAGACTAATACTAAAAAAAAGAGTAGAGCTCTCCTATTATATCTATACTCTTATAAATAAGGAAAAGGGCTACTTATAAAAGATTATATTAGAGAACTATAAGAAATAGTCTCCGTCCGCTAGTAACTAGGGTTATTACTCTAACTATAATCCTACTTTACGGGCTTTTAAAGAGTTTAATATCCGCAAGCCGTATATAGAGGGGATTCTAAGGAAAATGTAATAAAAGGCCTTTACTGTAAGCATAAAAAACTAATTCTATAATTAGGTAGAGAAGAAATATTAGTATACTATTTAGAATCTAACCTTAAGCTATATTATATCCAATAAGTAAATTACCGCTCTTTATAGCTACGCCTAATATATAACTAGCCATAAGGCGCTTAAGAGAAACCCACCTAATTAGAATTAGAATTAGCTTAGTAATAATCTAGATAAGTTTATTACCTTTATTTAAGCGGAGGTAGAAAAAGCAAATTAGGAAAAGAGCCAGCTATTACTATTAGTAAGTAAATTAAAAGATAGTATAGAGCAGATATTACCACAGTTTAGGGTAGTAGAGAGGTATATAGTATTAGTAGCTTAAAGCCCGCAAATATAAGTAGCCTAGCTACCTTAATTAATATCCGCCGAAAATCCGCAGGCAGGGCTACTAATACTAATACCTTTTTAGCTTATATCTAGTAGGAATACGCAGATAGCTAGCCTAAACTCTAGCTAGTAGAACACCTCTAGGCTAAGTATACTAAAACTCTATAACGGATATTAATCCTAGTAACGCAATAACTAGGTCTAGTTTTTAATATAGGGCGGATATCTAGGATCTTAAAGTTAGGCCCACTTTTAGGCTTAATGCTAGGCTGGGTATTAATAGTCGTAGGGCAATAATTAGCGTTAGTTGTTATCTAGTATTAAGTATTAGCCTTTCGGATATTTAAGTCTATACTATAATAATAAATATTAACCCCTTATAGCTTCCAGATATTTAAGTCTATACTATAGTATTAGAAACTAGTCTCTGGGGTAGGCTAGGTATTATAGCTTATAAAGTAGCTCTATATCTTAACCCTTAGAATAATCTAGATATTAAAGCTTATAGTGAAGTATTAAGTCTTAGCTCTTAGAGTAATCTAGATATTAAAGCTTACAACGCAGCATTAAATCTAAATCCTTAGGGTAGTTTAAGTATTAGAGCTTATAGTATAACACTAAGTGTTAGCTTTTAGACAAGCCTAAGGTTTAATATTTATAGTATAGTACTAGATCTCTAATTATAAAAAATTCTAAAGTTTAAGATCTATAGTATAGCACCAGTTCCTAAATAGTAGGAAATCCGGAAATTTAGAATTTATAACGCAGTATTAGATCCCCGCTTCTAGAAAACCCTAAAGCTTAGGATCTAAGTTATAATACTAGATCTCTGCTCCTAGGAAACTCTAAGGCCTAGGGTTTATAGGCTAATACTTAACTTCCACCCTCTAAACTAGGCGCAGTTTAGAATTTATATACTAATACTTAATCCCTATCTTCTAAATTAGGTACGGCTTAAAATCTATAGCCTAATATTTAATCTCCGCTCTCTAAACTAGGCGCAGCTTAAAACATATAGCCTAGTACCTAGTCTCCGCCCTTATTTTTAGATATAACACAGCTTTAGTAGGTTAATATTTAATATTCCTTAGCGTTTTACTTATTTATTAACTTAACTAAGACTAGGGTAGAGCTCTAATTAATATCTAAGTATTAAGTATTAATCTCCGCATATATATTTAAATAGTCTATTAGATTCTTATCTAGAGAGATATTAAGGTTTATATTTAAAGTTTCTGCAACCAATAGAACGTATATTATATTAGCTATTTAATTTAAGTATTTTATAATCCTCTTAACCAGATATTATCTATTCTTCTTAAGCTACTATACCTTAAGCCTCCTAGCTAATATTAGGTCCGCCTTATAGTAAAAGAAAACTAAAGGATATATCTACGTATTTTAATAGTAGGTGTCGGTATCACCTAAGTGCACTTGTATGGCCTATTAATCTGATGGATTTGTTCTTGTCTAATAGGTGTCGAAAGCAGAGGATCATAAGGATCGCGGTGCCTAAGTAGGGGGCTGATGAGTCACCGTAAGGGTGACTAATCAGAGACACGCGACTACGTGATATACATTCCAACAGTAGGAAATCCACTTACTAAGTAAACCTAATATCCGCTTATAACCCTTCTCTAGCACCTTAACTAGGCGGTAATTTTATATTAATATTACTTTATAAGTTAACTAGACAGCGCCTACTTCCTTTAATTAGTAGTAACTTAACTATAAAGGATTTGCGCGTTATAAATAAGCGTATATAAAGTAGTTAATATTTGCTAAGGTAAGTTACTATAGTAGTGATTATTTATTAGTAATCTAATTTAATAAAATCTATAGCGCGGATATTTACCTTTAATTAACCTCTATACCTCTTCTTCTACTAACCTTTTACCTTATAACACCGCACTATAAATTTTATCCTTATTGTTTTATCTACTATTAATTAGTATAGTACTATCTATAATGCCTTCTTTTATACCTCTAAATACGTCTAATAGCTATTTAGTTAAGAAACTTAATATATATAATGTTAACAATAAAATAATTAAGGACGCTTTTAAGGACGCTCTTTCTTTTACTAATCCTTTAGTATTTCTGCCTAAAGAGTAAGCTTTCTGATACTAAATTATGCCTATAGCTAATATAATTTTAGGAAATATATACCAAAGCACTCTTTATAGGGTTTAGTAGACAATAATAATAAGGATAGAGCGAAATCCGCTAAAAACCCGCTTACCTTTTTACTGCCTGCCTTTCCGCTACCTACATCTTTGCCATAGGCTACTTTGCCTCCGTCTCTTTACTATCTACTTCTTTACTATCTGCCTCTCTACTATTACCGCCTAATACTTCTAAAAAGAGACTTAATAAGGCTTATTTATTTTCTTTTTTTAAAAAGTAGGCTAAAAAGGCTGCTAATATAAATCTAAAGGCCAAGATAGCCATTAAATTATATATATTAGTTATACTGTTTTAATATCTTATCTACTAATTTACCTCTTATAGTAACCTAAACATTATTTATAAGGTTTCTTTAGATAGCATATCTTTAGATAGTAGTAAATATAAAGATTTTAATAATACCAACTCTTATAATCTCCGCAGCCCTTATAATCTCTATAGTACTATAAATATAAACAAGGGCCTTCCTATTTAAGTACTGTTAGTAAATAAATAGTATACTTTAAAAGCTAGTATTTAGGAGAATATAAAGAAAAGTTACTAGTGGATATTAACATACATCTAGAATATTAAGGGTAGCTTTAGTAAGCTACGTAACTATTATGGGATAAGGGGCAATGGCTATAGAGCGTATGTATTTAAGGAGTCTATAAGACGTTACGCGATCGATTGTAAGGGTCGAGGGCGTAGGGAGGTGATATACTACGTGTAGCTGACGTAAGCTATACGCAAGGCGTATATAAGAGCACGGGGCTCTATTAAGGAGTCTCCTATAGGGGTTCCTATGGTGGCGTTCCATAATACTACCCCCCCCCCTCTTATAGAGGCGGAGCACCGGCAACGCTGTGGTTACTATATATATATAAAAGGGACGCTTAAGGTATAGAAAAAAAAGAAATATCGCTTAAGGGGTTATTTGTGAATAAGTATAACGGCGTTATCTGCTAAGTTCTACCAGATTATTAAAGTTCTACCAGATTCTGCTAAGTATTAAAATTCTGCCAGATTCTACCAAATATTAAAGTTCTACTAAATTCTACCAAATTCTGCCAACTATTAAAATTCTATAACGGCTCCCATAGGGGATTAGGCACGAAATCTCTGCTTAGGCCCGGTTTCTATAGGTTCGTATAGTAGAAATTGCTGATTAGATCCTTTGCGTTTTTAAAATCTTCCCATAGTTGCCATTCTGGCTAATCTATGTTAAATCCTATATAGATAGCTCTATAGTAGAGCCGCCGTCCTCTGCCTTTGCTAAAGTATTCAAAGTTAATAATTTATTTACCTGTCTACTCGTAGTTCTTATCTTTGTTTTTATTTTAGATTAGTACTAGTAGGGGTTTAGGCTAATAAAGGTATAGTAGCTATAGGTAAAATATAGGCTATACCCTATAGGTAGCTAAAATAGGTAGAAGCTCCAGCTTATATATAGCTCCTCTATTAATAACTCATTTAATCTAGTAGGGGCTAAGATTCTCATAATTAAGTGACTTTATAGGCCTCTATATAAAGATATTATATATATTTAACTATACCTAGTCGCCAACACTTATCTTAGGTGGTGGTATTTTATAATAGTTAGTAAAGTGGGCCTGCTTTGCTTAAGCCTAGGCCATTTCTCCCTTACAGTAGTTAAGTAGATTTTTTATATAATCTGTATACTAGTTAGCAAGTAGCATCTTAAGGCGTTTTCTATATGGCAGTTTCTTATTAATAGGTTCTAGTGGCTCTATACTAGATTAGGGGTAATAACCCTTATTCGCAAAGAACGGGGTAAGTCCTATAGTGGTTAAGACGTAGTTATTTGCTATAAATTTACCTAGTAGAAGGTAATCTACCCAGTTATCTTAACTATAGGCAACTACTTGTTATAGGTACGCTTTTATACTAGCACTAGCGTTTTCCAGTTATCTAGTAGTTTTATAGTGGAAGGATATAGATATCTTAATAAAGATGCTAAGGCGTTAGTAGATTTGTCTCTATATATTAGAGTTAAACTATATACCTTAGTTAGATATAATTAAGTTAGTTAACCTATATAATTAGTAGACTTTATAGAGGAAGGTATTAGTAACGTCACTAATAGCTATACCTTTAATTGGGACGTAGTGGCGCTCTTTTATAAGTTAGTATATTATTATAAGGATGTTCTTATAGGTACGGCCGTGTTATTTATAGGGTGGTAGGTTAATAATAAAATCTATAGTAATATCTGCCTATTGTTATATAAGTACTAGTAGAGGGCATAGTAGTCCTTGGTACTTTATATTAAAGGCCTTAGCACGCTTATAACTATAATAGGCGCCTATAAAGCGTTTAACTAAGTCTATTATTTTAGGCTAGAAGTAATATTAGCTAAGAAGCTTATAGGTTCCTCCTCTGCCTAGGTAGCCGCTTAATTAGAGGTTATAGGCTATTTAAATTAGTTGCTGTTATAGATTTTCTAAGTTAGGGATAAATAGGCGGCCTCTATAATAGAGCCTATTCTCTTTTACTTTTAAGACTGCTATATTAATCTAGCCTAGGCTTTAGAGGTTAGTAGGCAGCATATAGGCGCTAGAGGTCTTTATAGTAATAAGCTAATATAGTAATAGGTTAACAGAGATGTTATATGCCATAGTAATAAGCTTGTTAATTTTAAGAGGTAACTCTAGTTCTATAGTATAAAGCTAAGGTATAGTTAGCTCTATTATAAATAGTATGCCTAGGGCCAAATTCCGTACTTTTAGGATTGTTTATTGTCAGAACTAATTATAGAGGTTATCTTTAGACTAAGGAAGGTCTTGCAAGCAGCGTATTAGGCTATTAGGTTTAGTACCTTATACTCCTAGTCTATATATAATTTTAAAGTTAAAACTAGAGAGGAACTAGTTCTAGTGTGCTTAGAATTAATTTAGCTATTTGATAGTTATAAAGTACTTAAGGTTGCGATAATCTATAAGGACTTTAGTTGGCTAGTTAGGTTCTACTAAGAAAAGTTCTAGTTAGAATTCCTTAAACGCTTATATAATTGCGAGAAGTTTCTTATTATAAATCTTATAGTTATATTCTTATAGTATAAGCTTAGATAAGTAAAATGCGACTAGGTAGAGGAGACCGTTATTACCTATCTAGGAGAAGACGCCCGCGTTAATATGGTCTAAGAAGTTAGTCTTAAGATAGAGTTGTTATCTTAGTATAAAGTAAGCTAGGATAAGTACTTTAGTAAAGGCATCTTTAAGGTCTTAGAACGCCTTTTTGTACTTAGGCGTCCAGATAAAATATAAATATATTTTTCTTCCTTTTATAGAAAGGCTCTTTGTTTATATTATTACTATAAGTAGTGCTATAATACCTAAGAAGTTATATATAAATTTTTAATAAAAGTTAATAAAACTAAGAAAGGCTTATACGTCCTTAATATAGTTAGGGGTTTGCCATTTAGTAATTATATATGCTTTCTTAGGGTCTATATAGACACCCTTAGTAGTAATAATTAGTCTAAGGTATTTTACTTCTATAACTAAAAATTCGCACTTTTTTAAATTAATGTAAAGTCCTGTGTCCTTAAGGCGCTATATAACCTTTTAAATATGCTTAATATGCTTAAAAGGGTTATTGCTGTAAATAAGTATATTATTTAGGTACGCAGAGTAGAAGTTATTAAGGTAGTCCTATAAGGCGTTATTAATATAGCTTTAGAAGCCACCTAGGCTGTTATATACGCCAAAGGGTATAATAGTATATTTAAATTGGCTAAAGCGTGATATGAATACGGTTTTCTATTTATTACCTTCCCGTATTTAGAGGCGGTTAAAGGCGGTAATAATATTAGGCTTAGTATAGATTTTAGCTTAGCTAAGCCGCTTAAGAGTTTTATATATAAGTAGTACAGGGTATTAGTTCTTAATTATAATAGCGTTAAGTCCTCTATAGTTAACGCAGAATTAAATACCTCCTTTTAGCTTTTTAGTAAGAAAGATAGGGGCGGCTACTAGGGATATGTTAGGATGAA
>Ga0307507_10001123_pt1 | contig 59330 bp, 52 predicted proteins | sample 7_EM_MG_FD_207223 | JGI IMG/M metagenome (GOLD analysis project Ga0307507, IMG submission 207223) | Populus trichocarpa ectomycorrhiza microbial communities from riparian zone in the Pacific Northwest, United States - 7_EM | ecosystem: Host-associated > Plants > Roots > Unclassified | place... | reverse complement strand
GGATTTGCGGGATTCTGAGCACTACACCTCTTTCTACCGCCGTGGTTTTTCCTATCACGATTACTCAAATAGGCTAGTGTTCCAAATTTTAAACAGGACCGGAATGTCTCGACAGGTTATGGGATAGCATTGCTCTTCAGAATCCCATGTGCCCCTTGTACCCTCGCTTCTAGCCTTGGACTCTCAACATCACAAACCTTGTCCGACCATGACTACACAGTGTATGTTAGGTAACATGCTCAGAACAAAGATACTATGAAAATATAGGATTGTTTACTATATTTCTGTCCACAATATTCTACGAGTATAGAAAGTATTCATAATTTCTGAGTCATCCGCTACCCCTCCCATCCCTTTGTTCGTTCCCGAGTTTCACTCACTTTTAGCGTTGCACTAATAAGACGATTGGCACAAGAAAGGTAACGATAGGCAACACACCAAGATATATTCAAATCAGGTGAAGTACTCGGACTTGTACCATAGTCGGGAGCAAATCTACGCAGGCAACCTGGTTTCCATCATGACCATACTGAGCGGTACTCATTTAGTGCTATTCTGAGCACTACACCACCTCTAAGGCACAAAGTTTTTCATATCACGATTACCCAATTAAGCTATCTCAGCAGCGAAGGGGATACCGGTACCACCCTTCATGTTCATCATGTGATACTTACATCACAGTTGTCACAATTATCCCTCACTTTGCTCTCTTTAGTTACTTGACCACCGATCGCTTCCACTACTAGCTGTACCCGTACTTAGCTCGAGTGCCTGAAAACGAGTAAAGGGATGGTGGAATACCCTTAGCGGGGCAATCCCCCCCTAAAGTGGTCCAAGCTTAGTTCCAGCGAGATCGGCATCCCAATAAGTGCTCTATGCCCTTATAGGTTTGAATAAGAGAACGAAGCAGCAATTAACCTCCTAGTAATGTAATACCTACTAGAGCCGTATTCAATAAGTAATGATCCGTTCCGGGTTTCCCAGTGTTGCTAGTCAGAGCCCCTAGGGACATAGGGTTAGGGTTATATCAACTAATAAGACCCGGAATGTGTAAGTGGAGGACCCAGTGAGTCGCCCTTTAGATTTATATAAATTGCCTAAAGCCGCCAGTCCCCTCGGCACAAGAGCCAGCAAAAGGCTTGGATTTCATTCAGCTCAACATAATGAATCCTGCATCAAGGTATCGGCCCTGCTAAAACCAATCTCACAGACTATCACTCTTGGGAGATATGGAACTTGAGGAAAAATTACCAGAACTCTCGGTGGAGTGCCACAAGAAGAGATAAGTCGGTAATTGATTCTAGAGGGGTGGGCATCGAATCCTGGTTACTTCCCTCTCTCCTGGCTTTAATCGACACGATATGCATTAACTTAGTCTTATACTATTAACATAAAAGATCGCCGCCGCCATCCTTTTACCGCGCATGGCAAACTCTATTCTAAACTGCTTCGGTTCCCAATCTCTAGGGGTGCCTTGCAGCAGCACCTAAAAACACACTGGTGTGAGCAGCAAGCGTTATGTGAATTTGCGATGAATGCGGGGTGGAGGGGAGCATCAAAAGTATTGTGCATGCGTAGACAAAATTAACTGAACACAAAAGATGCATGGCAACCAAATACTCAGCACCCTGCACTGCAACCCCACCCAAAGAAACCGCTTTAGCTTGACCAAGACCAAACCCTTTGGTTAACCTCTTCTTATTTAATATTCTATGCCTCCTATTCTCTGCAGTCAGGCCAAATACTCTTTTTTATTTTTTATCAGTATGGTAGGGTTGGTGGGGGCCCGGCGTCGTCGTAGCCGAAGTTTTTCCTCTTGGTCGATGTTCGGTTAATTTTGTCCACGCACAATAGTAAACTGGTGGGCAACTGATGTACAGATGGCTGTCAAGGCCTAAAGAGGAGGCGGTTATTAGTTTTCATGTTAATAGGATCCTGGTGTCGGTGGATGCTGAGGAGGGGTCTGGATATGGGCTGCCTAGGGTGGAAACTGGGGTGGTTGAGCGAATGCGGTGGTGGATTGATGGGTGGAACCAGATGGGGGGATGCCTGGGGGTTTATTGGTCTGGCGATCTACTTGGTGGTGATAACGATATTTGTATTATCATGAACGGGCAATTCTACCAATATGATACACTAGGAATACTACGAAAAGTGAATCTCAATCAAAATAGATGTAAACAAAAGAAACAGAAGCATTGTGGAGACGAGATCATGAAATAAAACGGATCGAACAGACACTAAATTATCAATTACGGCTAAGCTCAGCCGACAAGATGAAATAATTCAGGAGAATTCCTATACCTGTGGTTATCATGAGCACGGAAAATAGGAAAACTAATCGTATGAAAGCCCGCAAGAGGAAAGGAAATGTGGAACAGATACCAGGGCAGGGATAGGGGCAGATGGGGCCAGAGGTGAGTGCAATTGATCTGGTGGAGACTATTTGAGCGGTAGAGGTTGTTCTAGAAAAGGCTCAGGTAGTACAGACCGGGGATAGGAGAATCAGGTGGAGGAGTATCTGGGGTATGTGAGGTAACAGGTTCCGTTGCCGTGGCGGCATGTGTTGCTTCTTTGTGTGAAGTATTCTCATTAGTGACGAGGGTTGGAATTCGATCACAGTTTTCTGATATTTGGCAGTTGAGAGCTCTGGAATCCGACAACAGCCCCACTACGCCCTCCTGCTCCTTAATGGTAGCATATGGTAGGGGTTTTTGACCATCGCTCTCTTGTGAAGCGGGATCCACATCCCTGCGTTCTAAAAGTAGCTTCACTATGCCTTCATGTCCTCTCTCGGCAGCGAATGACAGGGGGGTTCGACCATCGCTATCCGCTGAATTCGGATCCACATCTCCGCATTGCAAAAGTAGTCTCACCAAAGCTTCAGGTCTCCTCTCGGCAGCGAGCGATAGGGGTGTTCGACCCTTGCTATCAGGAGAATTGGGATCAACATCCCCCCGTTCCAGAAGGAGCTTCACTATAACTTTAGGTCCTCTCTTTGCAGCGAACCATAGGGGAGTTCGACTATTGCTGTCTGGTAAATTGGGATCAACATCCCCTCGTTCCAAAAGTAGCTTCGCTATACTTTCCCGCCCCCTCTCGGTAGCGAACGATAAGGGTGTTCGACCATCGCTATCTGCTGAATTGGGATCAATATTTCCCCGCTCTAGAAGCAGCTTCACTACACCTTCATGTCCTTCTAAGGCGGCGAACGATATGGGTGTTCGGCCATCGGTATCCACTGAATTAGGATCAACGTCCCCCCGTGCCAGAAGTAGCTTCACTACACTTTCATGGCCTCCCGATGCGGCGAACGAGAGGGGTGTTCGACCATCACTATCCGGTGAATTGGGATCGGCATCCCCGCGTTCTAGAAGTAGCTTCGCGACATCCTCACGTCCCCTCTCGGCAGCGAACGATAGGAGTGTTCGACCATCGCTATCCGGTGAATTAGAATCAACATCTCCTCGTGCTAGAAGTAGCTTCACTACACCATCGTTTCTCGGCACAGCGGGCGATAGGGCCCCCAGGGGACCCCGGGATGGTTTCAGCATAGGCCTTTCGGCAGCAAATGATAAAGGTGTTCTTCCTTGCTTATCCGATGAATTGGGATTGATATCCCCACGTTGTAGAAGTAGCTTCACTACACCTTTAGGCCCGCTCTTTGCAGCGAACGATAGGGGTGTTCGACCATCGCTATCTGCTAAATTGGGATCAACATCACCCCTTCCTAGAAGTAGCTCCACCACGCCTTCCTGTCCTCTTTCCGCAGCGAACGACAAGGACGCTCGACCATCCCTGTCCGCTGAATTAGGATCAACACCCACCCGTGCTAGAAGTAGTTTCACTACACCTTCATGTCCTCTCTCAGAAGCGAACGATAAGGGCGTTCGACCACCACTATCCGGTGAATTGGGATCAACATCCTCCCGTGCCAGAAGCAGCTTCACTACACCTTCGTGTCCTCTTGCGGCAGCGAACGATAGAGGTCTTCGACCATTGCTATCCGATGAATTGGGATTGGCATCCCCGCGCTGCAGGAGCAGCTTCACTACACCTTGATCTGCTCTCACGATTGCGAACAATAAGGGCGTTTGGCCATTGCTATCGGATGAATCGGGATTGACATCCATCCGTTCCAAGAGTACCTTCACTACACCTCCATGCCCCTCCGAGGCAGCGAACGATAGGGGTGTTCGATCATTGGTATCTGGGAAATTGGGATTGACATCCCCGCGCTCTAAAAGTAGCTTCACTACGCGCTCATGCCCTCTCGCAGCAGCGAACGATAGGGATGTTCGAGCACTGCTATCCGGTGAATTGGGGTTGACATCCCCGCGTTGCAAAAGCAGCTTCACTACACCTTCATATCCCCCTTCGGCAGCGAACGATAGGGGAGTTCGGCCATCGCTATCCGCTGAATTAGGATTGACATTCCCGCGTTCTAGAAGTAGCTTCACTACACCATCATTTCCCAACGCGGCGAGCGATGGGGCAAACACAGGATCCTCAAATGACGTCAATACAGGCCCTTTGGCAGCAAATGATAAGGGTGTTCGGCCCTGCTTATCTGATGAATTGGGATTGACATCCCCTCGCTCCAGAAGTAGCTTCACTACACCTTCATGTCCGCCAGGGGCAGCGAATGATAGAGGTGTACGGCCATCGCTATCTGCTGAATTGGGATCAACATCCCTCCGTGCTAAAAGCAGCTTCACTACACCTTCATGTCCTCTCTCGGCAGCGAACGATAGGGGTGTTTGACCATCGCTATCCGCTGAATTGGGGTCAACGTCTCGCCGCGCCAGAAGTAGCTTCACCACACCTTCATGTCCTCTCACAGCAGCGAACGATAGAGGTCTTCGACCCTTGCTATCCGATGAATTGGGATTGACATCACCGCGCTGCAGGAGCAGCCTCACTATACCTTGATCTGCTCTCAGGATAGCGAACAATAAGGGCGTTTGGCCATTGCTATCGGATGGATCGGGATTGACATCCCCCCGCTCCAAGAGTAGCTTCACTACGCCTTCGTGTCCCCACCTGGCAGCGAACCATAGGGCTGTGCTGCCATTGCGGTCGGGAAAATTGGGATTGATGTCCCCGCGTTCCAGAAGTAGCTTGACCACACTTTCATGTCCCCACAAGGCAGCCATCGATAAGGGTGTTTGGCCAAGGCTGTCGGGCAAATTAGGATTGACATCCCCGCGCTCTAGAAGTAGCTTTACAACACCATCTTCCTCCGACGCAGGGGGTGGTCGAGCCCCTTGGGAGGGCACTAATTGTGTTGGTCCACGCCCTTCAATAGCAAATGATAGGGGTGTTCGACCTTGGTTATCTGATGAATTGGGATTGACATCCCCCCGTTCCAGAAGCAGCTTCACTACATCTCCATGTCTCCACGAGGCAGCTAACGATAGTGGTGTTCGGCCATTACTGTCGGGAAAATTGGAATTGGCATCCCCGCGTTCCAGAAGTAGTTTCACTACACGCTCATGTCCTCTCTCAGCAGCGAACGATAGGGATGTCCGACCACTGCTATCCGGTGAATTAGGGTTGACATCCCCGCGTTGGAGCAGTAGCTCTACTGCACATTCATGACCCTCCTCGGCAGCGAACGATAGGGGTGTTTGACCGTGGCCATCTGGCGAATTTGGGTTGACATCCCCGCGTCCTAGAAGTAGCTTCACCGCACCTCGATACCCCTCCCTAGCAGCGAACGATAGGGGTGTTCGGCCGTTGTCGTCGGGCAGATCGGGGTTGACATCCTCCCAGGCTAGAAGTAACTTCACCACATCTTCATTCCCCAACTCAGCAGCAAACGATATGGGTGTTCGGCCATTCCTGTCGGGCAAATTGGGATTGACGTCCCCGCAGCCCAGAAGTAGCTTCACTGCATCCTCGTTCCCCAACTGGGCAGCCAACGATAATGCTGTGCAGCCCTCCCTAGTAACAATGTCGGGTTCGATATCCTCCTGCGCTAGAAATAGCTCCACCATCCTGCTATTTCCATATTTCACAGCCCACATCAATGGTGTCTCGCCCCTGGAATCGTACCCATTCACCTGCCATCTTTTCATCCCCAGTATAGCGACCGCCATTTCCCCAATCCCCCAAAATGCGATGCAGTGTAGTCCACTAATTCCTCGGACATACCGCAACCCCCCCTCTTTATATATCTTCTTTCTCCAGAGAACGGCGGCAGATACGTGGCTCTCGTATCTGTCTAGGAGTCGTAATGCCAGAGATTCCCCTAGTTCCGTCACTCCCCTGGCTGCATGGGCCCCCCAGAAGCATGTAGCATATTCAAGAAACGGTGCTGTCTCCAGGGCCTTCTCGGGGTCAGGCGCCAGCGCCCAAACCAACTGACTGTTCAAATACGTGAGGCATATTTCGGCCATCGTTGAGTCAGCCGTTACGAATAAGGTGGGGTGCTGTCTTAGATATTCCTGAAGTGTGAAATGTAGGAGCCGTGGTGTTGATCCCTGGTCGTCAATAGTGACAAGTCCTAAAGTGTAACACAGCACGGTCCTTATTGAAGGTACGTTCTGGAAGCTAAAGTCTTCCGCCCCTGATTCTACCCCTAAGGCATTACATAACTCCTGAGATCCCAAGGGTCGCTCACAGCGAGAAATCCACATCAAGGCTTCCATCCCAAGCCGAGCTCTACTTCCACCCTGTTGTCTTATCCGATCCAATGTCGTGTCGTATGCATCCTGTAGACCAAAGCCCTTGGTCATCCTATCAAGTGCTTGTCTCCTCCGGTGGATGGTCGCCTCCGCAAGGATTGCGTCCATATTGAGCGAAGCCAGGAGGAATCTAGCCGTCACCATTAGCTCTGCCCCTAGAATTAAGTACATCGAGAGAAAACTTACGTCTCCGAGATCACCTCCGGAATAGTTCTCAGGATATCGGCTTCCAATTCCTTGTCCATTGCATTGAGCTCCGAGTCTCTGTTCAGTCTCATCTGAAGATATAACCCCATATCATGTGCCCTAGTACTGATTGGCAACATCTCAGCAGCGCTGGGAAAATATCTCTGTACTTCGTCTCGCATATGAAGCCTCCCAGTTAGGAATAGTCTAGTATTTGGACACTTCTGCATAATTTCCCGCAAAGATTCCCAAAGCTCTGGCCGGTGCTTCGTAGGAAACTCATCCAATGCATCTATGCAGATAAATACCCTCCGTAAATATGACAAAGACTTGGCGAGCATCTCGAGGATATCAGGAAGCAGGGGTCTGCGACCAGCAACCCCCCCCTTGGATTTTTCAAAGGCCCTCTGTACTTCTTCCGGGACCGGCTCTTGTGCGCTGACAACCTGCTTTAACAGTGCCCCAAGTATCGCTGTCGCCGATTGTTCGTCCTGAGCATGAAAGTCGTAGTACACACATGCTACAGCCCTATTGCCGGCATCTCCCTGGTCGCACAGTCTATCTATTACGAGGGAACTGTTGTAGCCACCACTTAGCATAGCCCACACTCTTTAAGGTTAGTTATCATTCATACCTAAGGTAGGTTTTTCCAACACCGGGATCCCCATAACAAAATAAGATAGGCTTGGCACTTCCATCACCACTTTGATTCCACTGAGTAAACTCGTTTGCCAGCAGAAGCCATTCGCCCACTCCAACAACCCGGTCCATGCCTATAGCCTGATGTCTTTCACGAGGTTCGAGGGGTGACAGCCATTCCAGAACGGCGCGCTTCTCATCCGCTACCGATATTTCGCAGTTATTCCACACGTTTTTGTAACTATCCGTGACATTACCTGAGTTGCTGGTTATTGAAATGACAGGGTTTCGGCGTGCTATCGGATCCATTCCGTCTGGCGTATCGATATACCGGTTTTGCTGTTGAAACCCGTTCACTAGGAGAGCAGGCGGAGTGTTGAGGTATGGTATTATATTGTAATTGCTTGACGTTTGTGGGGGCGGCTGCTATTGCATATGGGCAAAAATTTTCCCGGAGCCTCAAGATTTTGGGGTTATGCAACAGCAGTCGTTCCCACAAAACGCCAGACAACCACGAGTAGTCGACAGCCCTGCAGATGGGATGGGGAAACAGATCGCTTGCCACATGGGTGCTGCGTAGTATTTTAGCTCTACCCAATCAATCCCCTCGTAAAAAAGTCATGCGCACCTTCACAGCATCACAAAGGAATTCAGCCCCAGGGTTGTCAAACGGTTGTGCGGGTTTTTCGAGTCGAAAAACTTTGGTGTGTGCAGTGTGCCGTATTCCACGGCAGAGCCAGCGCCCGATAGCGCGCCATACACTTAAATAATAACCACCCTTGCAATTTCAACTGGGGTTCAACCAATCGCGTCGCCCAAACCCGCATATGGCTGGCTGTGACGGGCTCGCTGTCGTAGAATACGTTGGCGCCTCTTTCCACACAAAACTGGCAGATCAGCTAGAAATTTGGCACTCGAAACGCTTTTAATCCCGGGGCTGGATGCCTCTAATACCGGCAGAGTAAAGTCGCATCGGCTGTACTCTTATCAAGAGCCCTCAGCCTCCACCAGCTGGGACACAAGGCGAAATTCCCACCACCTAATCTAACTCCCATACTGGAAATGCTTCTTGTGCAGGGCATAGAAAAAAACATCCCCCCTTTCGTTTAAACACTTCGGTATACAGTACTGGGCTATCTCAGGTACCGAAGTTGTCTTTACCCTGACACTAGCTAGAATACGGGTTCATGGGATGTCCCAAACCGAACGCGCAGCATACTCTATTAACAGAGAAGGTATTACGCTATAAACCTCTCTAATAGGCTAGTCAGGACTCGAGGTGAGAATAATTTTCAGAGCAACCAAGCAAAAGTATTGGAAATTCATATATGTGCTGCGGCAGCCGTCTGTGGCCTAGATCTCGAAAATTCTTATGTGAGTAACTGGATACTTTTCCGGGTCCCAAGTATAGTAACACCCTACTTTTATCCCGGATCTTAAGAACCATGATAATCCACTATCAGTACCCTCTATAAACCTCTGAGAGTCCTAAATTTCTCTATGCCGGAACCTGACCTGTCTTCCCAGGTTACCCTCTGTGTCGCGCAGATTCCCGCATTTTGGCCGCAGAATAGCTCAACGAGCCGAATTTCTCTCCCGCTGTTCTGTGGATAAAGTCTCAGAGCCAAACAAGAGGCGGCAACAGTCCAGCACGCCAACAGAGGCGATAAGAATTGAATGATTGCTCCCAGTCTAGAAGTCATAATTCTGTTTGCCATTTAAAAGTTTCTAGACAAAATGGAACAAAATATTATACAGTTCCGATCACATGTCTTTCGGATGAGGTGGGAACTTCGTTGGTTGATCATCCCCAAAACCAATGATAAAAACAGGAGTATATAAATTTATAAGCCGAAAGCGCTCAGAATGCCCTCTCAGACAGCGACAAGGTTCTAAGATGCCTCCCATGAATAGAATCCCATTTTCGGCATGGTTGTATGAGTTCTGTATTTTAGCGCAGCATAACAACCATCGCCTCACTTAAATTATTTGTCCAATCCAATTTTGAAAGAGGCAGCCTCTGGGGGACTAACGGCACTACTCACTAAGGGCCTGTTTACCTAACCGTCTAGTTTTAAAATTTAGGTGGTGAGGCTAGATGGTGCCGTGTCAACCAACATAAATTTCGCATAGACGGTGCAAAAATGTTTACTTAATTTTCTACCGTCCTGAATTCTTGTATGATAGCTAGAAAGTCGAAACATGACATTGTCAAAGAGATGCTTTTAGAATTCCCACCAGACAATAGACGACGCGCTATGGTAGGTAAACACCAAGGACTTTCCCGTACCCCACTAACTGTCAAGCCCCCCCGACGGTCGGTACCATCCAGTATTCCCAGTCGTCCAGTCCGTCCCTCTTCGGGGTAGGACGGGACGGACTACGGCGCATGGTCCGTCTTTTCAAGGGCGCTAGTACGGACCACACCTTGGAAGGTTGGGACCGGACGGACTGGAGGGGACTATAGTCCAGGCGCCCAGACCCCCGGTACCAGCCGAAGTTGAAATCATGCTCATCCGAACCAATCATATAGCATCGTGAGGCGTCATTCGTGCTGTCCCCCCCTGTCCTTGTTGCAATTGTGCCCCAATCCCCTGTGCAAGTAGAACAATAGAGACTTCGCGGAACTTCTGCTCGCTATGTATTTGTTGCTTGTTCAAATGAAAGGGTCAAACGACCGAACATATATAGAAAGTATAAGTGACCTCATCCGTCACTAGAAGGAACCGGTTTCCTGTCCTCAGCCCAAACGCATCATAAGTTCCCACAAAGTATACGCCTCCAAAGCTAGAGAGCACAATGAGGCCTAGCCAATACGAGATAGCCGCCCAATAATTATCACCCAACCAGTGATGTCTCAACACCACAAAAGATGCAGCCTTGTAAGGCGGAATGACATAGGAAGAAAAAGCTTTAGACAAAGCCGTTGTTCGCCATTGAGGACAATGGAAGATAGTAATATGAAATTCAACAGTCCTAAACACACATGTCTCACCCTGTGTAACCCGCCGTCCGGCCCAAGGACGGCCGTCTACTCCCAATTGTCTGACGTTTGTAAAAACGACTGCTATTGCATATGGGCAAAAAATGGGCCGGAGCCTCAAGATTTTGGTGTTATGCAATAGCAGTCGTTTTTACAAACGTCAACTGGGAGTATAGGTAAACGGGCCCTAAATCGGATACCTGTAACTTGTCCGAGACTGTAGGCAACAGGCAACGGTTACTAGTACAGTAGCTTTGTTAGGTGCCTTGCCAGAAGGAATTGCATATAATTTTCCAAAATCGTGGCTATCCCCAATATCCCCTAGTATGAGAATTCTCAGAAACACCCGCCCAGCAGTTGTTCTGCATAGGAGGCAATCAACAAGTGAAACTTGTTATTAATGTAAAAAACAATATTTCTCTACACTAGAGAGCATTGTAGTTGTGCAGTGCATATTAGGCCCCTACTCCTACCCGAGGGGGCATTCTGGGAGTTTTCTTATTTATAGAACATAATGAAACCCCCCATTTCCTTTCATCGATTACTACAGATATCCATTTCCCTCCACCATGTCTTTTTTTCCCTTGCATACTTCGGCGATAACAAGGTGAAGACATGACCGCCATATCACCCCATCGCATCGCACTGTGTATTAATTACGGACTTGTATTTAGCACTTAGTTTTGCGCACTATTTCAATAGAGCTAGTTTTCACACCTCAGATATTTCTTCCCCGCCCTCGGTTCCTCATAATGATAACAAAACTAGAGGACAGACAATCTGATCCCCGCCCTTAGGCCATCCTACAAACTCGTTCGTCCGTAGAAGACAGTCTCGCACTTCATCTACCCGGCCCTCACTCTTAGCCCGACCCGAAGGGCTAAAGGGGAGAACCACTCTACAATCTGGCGCTTCTTGTCCAACGCCGATATCCCACAGTTATTCCACACATTTTTATAACTACTTTATCAGTAATATTACCGGCATTTTTGCCCACGGTAACGGTTGGGTTTTAGTATGTCGTTCGTCTTGTCTATCGTTTTTCCTCTCATTGTTGGTGGTGCCGTACTCGGGGGTGGACGTAAATGATGAGAGGGACAGGGGTTCAAGATGTCAAAGCTTTTCGCCCTTCTTAGCATTAGAACTACCAAATTACCGGTAAATCATTTTTTACCTCTACGGTATCGAGCGCCCAGACTCGAAAGCCCCTGTCCATCTCATCATTTACCCCCATACCCGAGTACGTAGACCAGGGGGGGTAACAAGAGATAGGAAGGGCATCTTTTTTTTTAGAAGGACTTGAGCGAAGGTGAAAAGCTGAGAAGTTGAGGCTCTGCGAGCACAGCTTGAGTGGTAAGCTTGAAGTTGCTTTTTTCTTGGTGGGGAAAGAAACGCGGCTCAAATCTTGCGGCTCGAGTATTGTGCCCCACCCACACCAAGGGATTATTGTGCCGATCATTTCCTCGCTAAGGCGCCAGGCATTTGATCAACGGACAGGAACCGCGCTAATGCTATTACCGGTCGCGCAACAAGATTTTTGCACAAAGAAAATGTATGGAAGACCTTTGACGGTGGCTTCACTGCAGCGGGGGGGTAGGGTACCGGGGCTAGTCTGCTGAGGTGGGGATTGCTACTCGTGCAGTACTCGAGTACATAATAGCTATGCTAAGCAAGAAAAATAAAGTCAAAGAGGCCATAATCCGGCCATTTTGGAATAAATTTGCAACAATTTTACAAGTTGGGGTAGAAAATCCTACGGCTGCCCCACGATAACTTACTACATGACAAATAGCCGATTTGATATTAGCGGTGTGAGGAATGCGACTTTTGGATGGTAAACATTGCGGCAATGTTCTTTTTTTTTTGAGCACAATACCGTAGTTGATTGGTTTGTATTTGCGTGTTGGTGCCTACGTCTCTCCGGCGCCCGAGTTTTATAAAGAAACACTGCTTATACGGCCACCTAGCTTAAAGAACTAGCCTTGTATTTAATTACCTGCAAAACCTCTTTTTTAGATAGAGCTAATAAGTACTCGTTACGCAGGGCACTGCATTTTCTATATCATAAAGTATTGCTCTCCAGAATCCCATACACTCCTTGTACCTCTCTTCCGATCTTGGACTCTCAACACCACAGATCGTGTACGACCATGACCACCATATTCTATGTTAGGCAACATGCTCAAAACAAAGATATTATGAAAACAGGAGAGTGTTTATTATAGTTCTATCAGCAATACCGGTAGTCTACAAGTTCATAGAGCCGCCATAACCTCCGGGTCATCCACCGCCACTTTCATGGTGAAATACCGCCAGTGGCGTAGTCATGCCTTAAAGTGGCTAAAGCTTAGCTCCAGCAAGAGCGACTACCTAATAAGTGCTCCGTGTCCTTATAGGTTTAGAGAAGGGAAAGAAATGGCAATTGCGCTCCTAGCAAGGTAATACCTACTGGATCTATATTCCACAGGAAGTAATGATCTGATCCAGGTTGGCGAATGATGATGAGCGGAACGTCCCGGGATATAGGGTTGGGGTTGAATCAACTGATTAGGTTCAGAGTGTGAAAGCGGGGACCCTGTAGCTGGCGTTTTGGATCAATATAAAGCACTTAAAGCCACCAAGTCCTCTGAGCACAGGAACCAGCGAGAGGCTTAGATTCCATTCCAGTTAAAATACCAGATACTGCATGAAGGTATTGGTGGAAGTCTTTGATGTTGCCCGACATACTCAGCCTACTGCGCGCGTGTGCATGGCTTGTCATTTAGACAGGGGCTTCGGATGTGCGCTTGGGGTCGGTACGGCGCCGGGAGAGGTGCGGCTCTAAAGGGGTGGGATATAGGAAAGAGTTGGGTGCGGGAAAGAGTTGGACGCGCGGAGACTATAGAGAGTGGAAGTTCTTTGTGATGTTTGTCTTTCCTTTGTTAGCATGAGAGTTTTGCGGAAGGGAAAAGGGGATATGTGTGGAAGAAAATGGACCTGTGTCGCGATCGATAGGAGGATAGGAGGATAACTTTATTGGTTTATATACTCCTGTCTTTACCGTTAGTTTAGTTGGTCGAGTTAGTTGGTCGTCGTAAGCAAGAGAGAGCGCGCAGTGGAATAGAAGCGAAGTTCCTGACTCTAAGTTGTTCGTTGGCGATCAAAGTGTTTTGTGTTGTTTTAATCTTGGCGTTTCGTTTCATAGCCGCCGTTTCGCCATTTGGCCGTTTCGCCGCTCAGCGATTGCCGTGTACTGTACCAGGAATCAGCCTTACTAAAACCAACTGCAGCATAGACTATCACTCTTGGGGGTTTAGGGAACTTGTTGAAAATAGATCAGGAGAGTGATAAGTCGGTAATTGGTTCTAGAGGGGGTGAATGTTGAATCTCCGCTACCTCCTCCCTCCCGGCTGATCAGGGATGAGCCTCTATCAACATGACTGCTTTAGATTAGTATTATGCCACTAATATAAGCGATCACCACCGCTATCTCTTTACCATGCATCACAAACCATATTTTAAACCTCTTCAGCCCCCATCTCTAGGGCTACTATGCCTTAGCACCTAAAAACACACTGGAGCGGGCCGCAAGTGTTATGTTAATTTGAGGCGAATCCGGGGTAGAGGGGAGCATCAAAAGTAGTATGCTCGCAAGCAACTGGTGTATAGGAAAGCGCCAAGGCGCGGAGAGAAGATGAGTATTTGTTTTCATGTTAACAAGGTCCTGATTTCGGTAGGAAGTGATGAGAGTGTGAGAGAATTTGAGTTCGAGCTGCTTAGGTTGTGCACTGGGGTGAATCCAATGATTGAGCAATGGTAGGAATAAATGAATGGATGGGGTCAAATGGAGGATTTCCGGGGATTTGCCGGTCTTGTGATTTACTTAGGATATGAGGCTTGGTAATAGTGAGACTTTTACTGATATTATGATAAGCGGGTAATTCTACCTATATGATACACTAGGAAGACTGTAAAAAGTGAATCTTAATCAAAAATAGGTGCAAAAAAGAAACAGAAGCATTGTACAGACGATATCATGAAATAAAAGTCAGTTCTCCGTCCTTTCATCCTCCGGCTCCTGCAGATCCTTCGTTCTCCTCCTCCTCCTCGTTACTTCCTTCATTCATCCCGCTTGGCAATCCTATGCTTTTTTCCTCCTCTTCTCCCATCTGCCTTGCCCTCACCTCCATTTCTTTTTCCGAGGATCTTTTGCTGTTGTTTTTGGCTCCTTTTCCGCGGGCGTGTTACTTCTTTGTCTGAAGTATCTTTCTTAGTGAGAGTGGTTGGCGGACGATCGCGGTTTTCCCATGATTGGCGACTGGGAGTTCTGTAATCCGATAATAGCCTCACTACACCCTCTCGCCCCTTCATGGTAGCATATGATAGGGGTTTTTGACCGTTGCTATCGGGTGAATTGGGATTGACATCCCCACGCTCCAGAAGTAGCTTCACTAGATCCTCTCGCCCCCACTCGGCAGCAAATGATAGGAGTGTTCGGCCATTTCTATCCGGTAAATCGGGATTGATATCATCGCGTTCCAGAAGTAGCCTCACTACATCTGTGTATCTTCTCCAGGCGGCAGAAAATAAGGGCGTTCGGCCATCATTGCCCGATAAATTAGGCTTGACATCCGCGTGTTGTAGAAGTACCCTCACTACGTCCACAACCCTCGAAATGGTTGCATATAGTAGCGGTGTTCGACCATTGCGATCCGGTAAATTGGGATCGACATCTCTATGTTTTAGAAGTAGCTCCACTACACCTTCATTCCCTCTTGAGGCAGCAGCGAGGGATAGGGGTGTTCGGCCATTACTATCAGGTAAATCGGGGCTGATATCGCCGCGTTCAAGAAGTAGCTTCACTACACTCTGCGCTCCCCGCTCGGCAGCAAATGACAGAAGCGTTCGGTCATTGTTACCCCGTAAGTTGGGATTGATGTCCGCGTGCTCTAGAAGGAGCTTCACTACACCCCAAGCCCCGGAAGTGGCTGCATATAATAGCGGTGTTAGGCCATTGCGATCCGATGAATTCGGATCGACATTTTTGCGTTCTAGAAGCAACTTGACTACACCTCCATGTCCACTTGCGGCAGCAAGTGATAGGGGTGTTCGGCAACTGCTATTAGGTAGATCAGGGTTGACATCCCCGCGCTCCAGAAGTAGCTCCGCAAGGCGGATATATCCTACCCAGGCAGCGAATAGCAAAAGTGTTTGGCCATCGTTAGCCAATAAATTCGGATGAACCTCCACGCGTTCTAGGAGTTGCTTCATTACACTCCGATGCCCATTCGAGGGAGCAAGTAATAGGGGTGTTCGGCCACCGTTATCCGATAAATTGGGAGATATATCCCAGGCTTCCGAAAGCAGTCTCACAATACGTCGCTCCCACTTAGGGCTAGAAAAATATGATAAGGGTGTTCGGCCATTGTTATCCGATGAATTGGGATTGACACCCCTGGACTCCAGAAGTAGCTCCACTGCGCTCTGTGCACCCGACTCGGCGGCAAATGACAGCGGTGTTCGGCCATTGTTATCTAATGAATTGGGATTGACACCCCTGCATTCCAGAAGTAGTTCTACTACACTCTCTGCATCCGACTCGGCGGCAAATGATAGCGGTGTTCGGCCATCTCTATTCGGTAAATCAGGGTCAACATCTCCCCGTTCCAGAAGCACCCGTACTACACCCCTATCTCCCCTCCAGGCAGCCAATGATAGGGGTGTTCGACCACTGCTATCCGGTAAACTAGGGTTGACATCCGCGCATTCGAGAAGTAACTTCACAGCACTCCAATGCCCTCCTGAGGGAGCAAGTGATAGGGGTGTTCGGCCACTCTTATCCGACAAATTAGGATCAATATCTCTGTGCTGTAGAAGCAGTTTCAAAACATCCCCCCGCACTAGTTCAGCACCAACACAGCGCGACAGGGGTGTCAGGCCATTTTGATCCAATGAATTGGGATTGACGCCTTCGTGTCCCAGAAGTAGCTTTACGGCATCATGCTTCTCCCGCTCGACCGCAAACGACAGTGGTGTCCGGCCACTCTTATCCGGCAAATCAGGATTAATATCTCCGTGTTGTAGAAGCAGTTTCACAACATCTTCTTGCTCCCGTTTAGCACCAGCGCAGTGTGACAGGGGTGTTCGGCCATTTTGATCCGATGAATTGGGATCGACATCCCCGCATTCCAGAAGAAGCTTCACTACACCTTCGTGCCCTGCTGAAGCAGCAAAAGATAGGGGAGTTCGACTATTGCTGTCTGGTGGATCAGGATTGACACCCCCGCGTTCCAGCAGTAGCTGCACCACATCTTCATGTCCACTCGAGGCAGCCAACGATAGAGGCGTTTGGCCATTGCGTTTCGACGAATCGGGATTGACACTCCCGCGTTCTAGAAGTAGCTTTACCACACCTTCATATCCACTCGAGGCAGCGAACGATAGAGGCGTTTGGCCATAGCTATCCGACGAATCGGGATTGACACTCCCGCGTTCTAGAAGCAGCCTTACCACACCTTCATGTCCACTTGAGGCAGCGAACGATAGGGGTGTCCGACCACTGCTGTCCGGCGAATCGGGATCGACATCCCGGCGTTCCAGAAGCAACCCCACCGCACCTTCATTACCCCACCCAGCAGCAAAAGAGAGCGCTGTGCGACCGCCACTATCAACCATGTCGGGCTCAACATCCCTCTGCCCTAAAAGTAGCTCTACCACCTTGTCCCTCCCACATCTCGCAGCCCACGATAATGGCGTGTGACCCCCAGAATCACGCCCATTCACGTCCCACCTTTTCATCTCCAGCATTGTAACTACCATTTCTGAAATCCCCCAAAATGCGATACAGTGCAGTCCACTAATTCCCCGATCACCCCAAACAAAGTGCAACATAAGAATCTTCTTTCTCCAGAAAACAGCGGCAGATACATGGCTCTCGTATCCGTCAAGGAGCCTCAACGCTAGAGATTTTACAGGCGCTGTTAACCCCCTGGCGACATGGGTTCCCCAGAAACATGTAGCATATTCAAGAAATGGCGTCGTCTCCCGGACGTTCTCAAGGCGGGGTGACAATGCCCGAAGTGACCGGTAGTTTAAATACGTGAGGCAGATTTCGGCCATCATCGAGTGTGCCGCTGAAAATAAGGTGGGATGTTGTCCTAGATACTCCTGAAGCGTGAAATGCAGGAGTCGGGGCGTTGATGCCTTTTCGTCAATTGTCACAAGTCCTAAAGTGTAGCCTAGCACAGTCCTTATTGAAGGTACGTTTTGGATGCTAAAGTCTTCCGCTCCCAATTGTACACCTAGGGCATGACACAACTCCTGCGATTCCAAGGGCCGCTCACAGTGGGAAATCCACATCAGTGCTGCTATCCCAAACCTCGATTTGCTTCCACCCTGTTGTCTTATGCGATCCAATGTCGTGTCGTATGCATCCCGTAAGCCAAGGCCCTTGGTCATCCCATGAAGTGCTTCTCTCCTCTGGTAAATGGTGGCCTCTGAAAGGATTGCGTCTATATTGAGAGAAACAAGGAGGAATCTATTACCGTTAGCTCTCCCTTTAAAATTCAATAAATCAAGAGAATACATACGTTCCCGAGGTCACTTCCGGAATGATTTTTAGAATATCGGCTTCCAATTCCTTGTCCATTGCATCGAGCTCCGGGTCTCTGCTTAGTCTCATCTTAAGATATAGTCCAATATCGTGCGCACTAGGACTGATCGGTAGCATCTCGGTAGTACTGGGGAAATATTTCTGCACTTCGTCCCGTATGTGAAGCCTCCCTGTAAGGAATAGCCGAGTATTTGGGCACCTCCGCATAATTTGCTGCAAATATTCCCAAAGTTCTGGCCGGTGCTTCGCGGGAAATTCATCCAAAGCATCTATACAGATGAATATCCTCCTAAAACATGACAAAGACTTGACGAGCATCTCGAGGATATCAGGAAGTAGGAGTCTGCGACCGCCGACCCCCCTCTTCGAATTCTCAAAGGCCCTTTGTATTTCATCTGGGACCGGTTCCAGTGCGCTGACAACCTGCTTTAACAGTACCCCAAGTATCCCCGTTGCCGATTGTTCGTTCTGAGCATGAAAGTCGCAGTAGACACATGCTATAGCCATATTGCCCGCATCAACTTGATCACACAGTGTATCTATCACAAGGGAACTGTTATTGCTACTATTTAGCTTCATATGCACTCATTCGGGATAGCCGCCATCCATACCTAATACAAGTCTTTCCAACACCGGGATCCCCATAACAAAACAAGACAGGTTTGGCACTTCCGTCACCGCTTTGATTCCACCGTGTAAACTCGTCTGTGTGAAGAAGCCAATTACCCACCCCTGGCATCCGGCCTATGCCTATGGCCTGGTGTCTTTCGCGAGGTTCGAGGAGAGAGAGCCATTCCAGAACGGCGCGTTTCTCATCGGTTACCGATATGTCGCAGTTATTCCACACGTTTTTGTAACTATCCGTAATATTGCCACAGTTGCTGGTTATTGAAATTACGGGGTTTTGGCGTGCCATCAGATTCAATGTTTTCGTTGAAATACGTTTTTGGGAAGGGTAGGTAGGGCGGTGAGGTATGGTAGTTAATAGATTCAGTGAGGGCTGAAATGGAACAACGCATCCCCTTGCTGCGTTGGTGTTACACAATACTCCTGTGCTGACCAATTTAGATGTTCACGGGATCTCCCAAGCCAAATACCCAGCGTGTGTTCTCTTTTGTCGGAGAGGCTTGCTTCTCTATCCCTTAGACTGCTGAAACATTCAGGCCTATTTGAAATGTTGAACACTAGCCGTATAGAGTAGTAGATCAGCATCTTGGTCGACGTCAACCCATCATCACTCATGCAGGCTGCTTCCCAGTAACATAGGTTCCAAAGTATCACGATCGGTCAAATTTAAAAGTCACTTTTGATTTTGGAATTGAACATGCCTCCGAAACGAAAGGTACTCGATAGCACTCCACTAAATGAGAGTACGCACCTATCAAAACGACTTAAGGCCACTAGAAAGCGAAATCTTGCATGCGCTTCGGTTCCGGATACCTTGCATGCGGAATGGAATACAGGTACTCCGAGTATCCCACCTAGCCAGGTATCCCAAAGTGCGGTACCACTTCACTGGGGGGCTACTCCGGCCACAACCACAGCCACTGCTAAACCCACCTCTCACATTCTCGCTCAATCTATTACACCTCATGCAGGAGGGAAAGGAGGGCAAGGTAGGAAGAAGCAGCGGATTTTGGCGTTGGATTTGCCTGGAATACCGAATTATCATGCTGTAGAGGTTCCATTTTCATGTCATAAGGCCAAAGTAAGTAAATACTACCTTGCCGAAAGAGAAGCAGATAGGAGGAAAGTGAAAACTAGAGGGAGACTGCTGAGGTGGAATTACCGTAAAAATTCAGTCATAACGAACTTGCCTGAGCTGGTCGTGGATCGAAATCAGACCCCCGGATTGATGGAGAGCTCACAAACAGGTTCAGATAACATAAGCAAGCCTCTTTGGACACCCTCCTGGGCAATTTAAAGCACGGAAAACTGCTGCACGACCAGTCCAGGTGAGTTCGTTATGACCCAGGTTTTACTGTACTGTAAAAACTCAGCTATAACGAACTCGCTCAGGCTGGCCGTACGGGTGTTTTGTGTAATTTGAATGGGCTAGAACATCTGAAGAGGCTTGCTTATGTTATCTGGTCCTGTTTGTAGGCTCTCTAGCAATCCGGGGGTCTGATTTCGATGCACGACAGTCCAGGCGAGTTCGTTATGACCGAGTTTTCATAGTAGTAGAAGCAACAAATATTCAGATAGGCTAAGAATGTAAATTAGGTACTACTTCCAGATGATATACCTGTACACCCGTTCCATCTGTTTTCACTGTTCTAGGATACTGCAGTATTCGAACTATTAGCAACGAATACGAATTTATACGCGAAAGGCAAGAGAGAGGGAAAGACTTCACAAAGTCAAAGAAGCCAGCCTACTAGAGTGGAGCGGCGGTGGAGAGAGACCACAGCAGCGGAGCTGAAAATCTTTGTTGGCTTAACAATTAAGATGGGACTGCATAAGGAGGCAAGGGTCCCATTGTATTGGTTAAAGAGAGGATAGAATGGCTGGAGGAAAATATCAAAGCGACCACTACAACACTATCGATCACTCTCAGCTAAACAACCCTATCAAGTAGCTTGAAATTGTATGTCTTTAAACCGGTTTCAGCAGCTTAAAAGATATCTTCATATATCTGATCCCCAGGTTGAGTTGGATTTAAAGCACTGGCATGCAAAGGTAGATCCTCTGGCATCTATACTTCGGGAGAGATTTCAGAAATACTATTTACCAGGCACTAAATTCGCAATCGATGAGATGGTGGTCAGATTTTCTGGTCGAAGTAGGCACACTCTAAAGATTCGGAATAAGCCTATTAAGGAAGGCTATAAGATAATTGCTTTATGTGACCATGGATATACTTATGACTTCCTGTGGTACTCGTCAACCCAGGGTATAGCAGAGCTCACTGTCTCTGCAGCTTCCTCCTCTACTCCTTTGCCTATAGCTTCTAGTTTAACACCAACATCAAAAGGTGTTTTGCATCTTGCTCAATCACTTCCTTCTGGTTTTCGCTGGAATTTACTGCTTGATAACTACTTGACCAATATTCCTCTTTTTGAACAGTTACTAGGTTTGGGGATTGGTGCAGCTGGGACTACTCGAGTAGATAGTGCTGGGTTTCCTAAATCTCTAAAAATCGAGACACAAGAGGCAAAGAAGGTGCTTCCTTGGGGTCATATAAGTGGAGAAGTAGTTGGAAATGTCTGCTGTCTTGTTTGGCAAGATAACAGCTCAGTTCTATTCATGACAAGCTATCATGATATTAGAAAGAAGGTGGAAAGACTACGACGAAGGCCTAACCTAACAAGCACCAATGCGAGTATTGTTCGCACTATTTTTAAGGAAGCATCACGCAAATTGCTTCCCATTCAGGAGTTTATTGACGACTATAATTACAACATGGGGGCTGCTGATATTGCGGACCAGTTAAGGTCCTATTATTCTACTCAACAAACTAGTTGTCGAAATTGGCTCCCACTATTTTATTGGTTACTAGATACATCACTTGTTAATGCCTATCGGATACAAAAAACCATGAATCCAGGCCGGAACTTACGAAGCGAACCCTTTCACTTCCGCTCTGAAGTGGTCGACCAACTAATACTAGATGGCATTCATTCTAGTGAGCTAGCCCCCTCGCCCACCTTGCCTTCTCCTTTTCCTTCTGCCTCCTCATATCTTTCAAATCCACCGGACCTCAAAGTGGCCTATATCTCCTGCCCTCAGTATAGCACTAGTCAGTCACCACCAAAGAACTCCAAGCCTACTCCGGTCAGCTACCCTCCGCCAGCTACCCACAATTTGGAACAACGCCCCACCCGCACTCTTTGTATTTTTTGTCGTTGGCGGCGATCCCAAGCTCCATTGGAAGCCACCAAGGTTAAATCTGTTAATTTAGGATGTTGTGAGTGTAATGTTACCTTATGCCGAGATTTTTTTTCTTTTTCACAATATCAGTAGTGGTCCCGCCCATCAGAACACTTCTAACCACTAGACCTACTCTTATTCATGGGTTTTGAATAAGTAAAAAGGAGGGAATTGCTTTTAAGGCCGATGGTTAGCTGGTAATCTCGATATACAGGTACGGCTGCATTTACTAAGATCTCATATCTTTCTCCACTACTGGAAACTATTAGGCATACCCCACTAATCCTCTGTGTAGATTATTCAGCACCGTAAAAACCTGATGCATCCACTATCAGCGATCTGGCTCTTGGGATTGGCAATCCGAGACAAAACACCCTGTGAAGGAATAGTGTTTACCAAACAAGGTATAGCTTGGAGAGGCGGAGCTTGTTGAATCTCATTAAGTGGTATTTGTTATTTTGCTAACCTGCTGTGCTAGGTTTATTGTGGTATAATGATGTGGTAGAGTCGAGATATTCGATAGTGGATATAGCGGGTTTTTACGGTTGTATGATAAATTGTGATAAGAGTTTACTTGGTTCGTAGAGGCATATCCGAAAGTAGTTATCACCGCCCTCCTGTTCTCCTGTTATTTTTAATGAGTAGCACATCTCACATGGGCTGCGAAGACTAGGTACATGGGAGTTGTGGGACATCTACTTATCTAGAACGACATTAATTCAAACTTGCCAGATGTGAACGGCAAAACACTACTCCTGGATGCTGCCTGCAATGGGGCATTTGAGAGTTGTGGAAATGTTACTTGGATGAGACGACGTTAACCCCAATGAACCCGGACGGCTAAACACCGCTCTATTGTGCTGCTCGGGGTGGTCACCGGAAAGTGGTAGAAATGCTGCTAAGGCGGTACAAAATCAATCCAGACTTGCCAGATCTGTCCGGCAAAACACCACTCTTGCATGCTGCTCGCGCTCTAGATTGCTTTATATCACTCAGAATATTGTTTTTTTGACTCTGAGTATTTCTTTGGAGTTCATTGAGTTTGGCGAGTGTTTTGTCATTATTAGAAGAGGCGGTATGAGAATTTTGAAGCTCATCTTAGGTATTCAGCTTCAACCCTCCGTGCATTTACCTTATTAGATCATGCTAGAATCGATATCACGTGAAGTCGATCATTTCCCTACAGGGTTAGTGTTCAACATTTCAAATAGGCCTGAATGTTTCAGCAGTCTAAGGGATAAGCTCCCTCATGTGCCGGTCGATACTTTGAGCGAGAAAGTCCTATGCCTGTGGCTACACAACAGCTTTGCAAAATTTTGTATGTGCTACAGGAGCCCTCTGTTCTGCGGCCAAGATTTTCAAAACTCTTGCACTGTGTGCGCACCCAGATACTCCCTCTCGTCCCAGGCACTCCCACATCCCGCTATCCCGGATACAGGTAATCCTCATATCGCGCTGCCGCATGTCTATTTCTGTAGGTTCTGATAAGTTTTCTGAACCTGACCTACCGTTCCGGACCACCTGCCAAGCCGGACAAATCCTTTACCTTTTGGCTATCCGGAATAGCTGAGCGAGCAGAACTTCTCTCCCGCTCTGTCTACACTATGAAAAAAATCCAAAACACAAACAAGAGGTGGCAACAGTTTAGGATTCTGGTAAAAGTGGTAAGAGTGTTCGGTCATACTATTAGGATTAAATGACCGTTCTCAGTCTGGATGCCATAATCCCATTTGCCACTCAAATAATTTTGGAAGAAATGCGACCAAATACTGGTAATATTCCGATCGCATAATTTTTTGAATGAGGTTGAGGCTTCCTTGGTTGATCCGCTCTGAAACTAAGGACAGGAGTATACGGGTTTATGAAACATGATAAAATCCTACAAACTCTTTCATCGATCGGACCGCACATATCCATTCCCCAGATCGTCCCTTATTCCCTTCCCCACCTCCGCTATAATAGGGGGAAAGCATACCCACCAAAACTCCCGTTCTCCATAGCTTCCATGCCATCCGCTTGACCCTTCCGTTTTCAACACCCCGGATTACTGCCCCCGATGGATGCACCAATCCAAAGCATTTCCGACACTTTTCCCAAAAACAAAGTTATAATACTGTGACAAGAGCATGCCGAGTGGCACCTAATAACCTCCAACAAACGAAAATCTCACTTCTATAGAATCAAGCGATATTTGTGTTCACCAGTGCAAGAATATAAATATTGGGAGGTTATGAATAGCACACAGTGGTAGATGATAGAAAGAAAATTCACACGGAACTTAGGCACTTTGCTCACGCTTTGTTATTCCCCTTATCTAAAAGCAAAACTCACGGTAGAGACGGGTATATAAGTAAAACATCAGTAGCGCCTCCTGATCCTTCAATCGATCACCACATCTATCTCTCCATTTCCCTCCATGTCCTTATTCCTCCGCTACACTCCTGTGATAACAAAGGAAAGACATCTCGGTCTAATCACTTTCGTAAACTGTGAAGCAATCTATCTAACTCTCCCGAACCATCCCCGCATTCTCGGAGTAGCTTCATTACATCTTCATGTCCTCTCGTCGGAGTGAAGGATTGGGGTGTTCGACCACGGCTATCCGGAGAATTGGGATTTCTGCCCGGGTGCTCAAGAGGCGGTCTCACTACAGTCTGTGCTCTATCCTCGGCAGCATATGATAGAGATGTTAGGTCATTGCCACCTAATGGGTCGGGGTTGGCACAGTCTCGCCCTCGGAGCCTCTTAACCACGCCCTCACATCTACCCTTCGCAGCATGTGTAAGCGGTGCTAGGTCTCGCTAATCTAATAAAATTGGGCTGACATCTCCCTGCCCAAGAAGCAACTTTACGAGGTGGAATTTTCATATCTAGTAGCTTATACTTTGTAATAATGGCGTTGGGCCATTAGAATGGCTCTAGCTCACGTCTAAAGTGAATAGACTATGATGGGTAGAGGGGAGATTCGTCTTGCGGTCCTTATTCTTTTCTGTGCTGCCGGCAGCGTCCTATATATACACAAATCCTGACAACAGAACAAAGCCATTCTTCATCTTCGCCAAACTCTTTTTCGTCTGCTTTCCTCACTCTCTTTTTCCTTCCTCACCACACTTCCAAACTTCTTCCAACAACTATCATCCCTCAATCCCTTCCTTCTGTTTCACTCGTCTCATCCTCTTACATGCTTTTCCCTCCTTCTCATACAATCCTCATCCCTACTGAATCGTCCTTTGTTTCCCAATCGTTGTAGTGTGATATGCTCCGTATTCCATTTCTTAGTGTACTTTAGTTCCAAACATCTAACACCTCATAATGCGATTCCTCAAACCTTCCAAACATCTCCGCTGCAGCTAACCTCTAGTTCAGACAACCATCGCTTCAACTCACATTTTCTGCAACACTTTCCGAAACATAACTTCCTTTATTCAAACATCCATTGTAGTAGGTAATCCATGGTCGTGGAAGGGGTAAGGGATATGGAACTTTCGCGAATATTCTAACAGAAGGGTGTGAACGAGAGCTATGTATGAAAGCGAAGGATACTCGGTAGGTAAGTAAAGTTTTGTCTTTTCTTTCTTTTGTGCTTGCTAAAGAGCTGGAGAAGAGGTATGAAATACGCTTCGATCGAGGGTTTGGGCCGGTAGAAATTAAATGGTGGTCGGAAACGAGAAAGGGCATAACCGTGTAGTGCCAGGGACTTTGTTTTTTGTTTTCTTGGTTGGCCTGTGGTGGATGGTGGGTTTGGCGGTACCAAAGAGATTCCCGGCTTTTTTGGTTGTGATTAAAGTTGTGCGGGTGCACCAATCCTAGAGGAGCCAAACACATATTCTTGCCCAGTGGGAAAAGAACCAACCATAACCCCGCAATGAGAACCCTGTTTTTTCTCCCATGAGCTTTGCCGGAGAAATACCTCGTGTAGATCTGCCTAGGACAAAAAGTTCACGCCACACATCAATCCTTCTTTGTATCATTCTGATGTAGTATTCAGGGCCAGAATAGTCTTCGGTGTAGAGGATTATTCCCCATTTGGAACAGCTTGGTCCGTGCTTTGCTTGAGATCTGCTGGTTTCTTGTCTAACACAATTTGCTGGTGGTCGGGTTCTTTCTTTCGTTGCTCGTTGTCATACAGCGTTTGAAAAAATGGTCATGCTGCAGGTACCCACAATGGGAATAAGATCCCGGCCGTAATTGCGTAAAGTCCCTAAACAATATATCGGTATTAAGCTAACAACAGTGATCACATAAATGGGTGGTGACAAACCAAGGGTTGTTCTGATTTCGAAGACGGACCGAACTCCCAAGGCCGAGTTGAAGTTAGACACTTTCTATGGCAATTACCACTTTAGCTGTCCAACTTCAACTCGGCTCCCCGGAGTAGTGCGTATTGTGAATGAAGGGATGGAGAGACGAAAGGATGGGGGAATAATGTGATCAAGGGGGTGATGGGGTTTGGGCAACAAGAAGCGAGGGACACAACTTGGGGTTATGATATGCAACTTGCGGGGCATGAGTATAATAGCAGCGAGTATGAGGACACAGGATCCACTTTCAACACACTAAACCCAAAATCCTATTCTCTAAATTCCTTCATCCAGCTATTAAGAACGGTGCAGAACATGAGCATATTCACATGTCCCAACTGCTAGCATGCTACTCGAATTTTCGGAGGGGATAGTGTCGAGAGGGAGTGCAAGAAACAAGGTATAGAAAATCTCGGAGACCTTCCTTTGCAAGCCTCTATCTGTCGGGACGCTAACCGAGGGAAGCCCACAGTAGTATCTAATCCTATAGGAGTACTCGCTCTGGCTTTGGAAGGGATTGCTAAAAAGGTCAAGAAATATTTCCGGTTAGGTTTGATATTTGGAGTAGGTGGGTAGGTGGGTGGTGTTAATAGGTTTTCGTGGGCCAGCGACCTAAACGTAGTGAATTGGCGTTTTAAAGACATTTTTGGTGGTGGTTGAGTGGGGGGTCTTGGAGCAAGCAGTACTCGAGCATAATGTTATGCGGTTCTTGGAGAGTTAATCGTGTTTTCTTGCGAGTCTAAGGGTTGTGCGTGGTTGGCGAGCTTAGAGGCATCAGAAGTGGGAAGCCATGCATCTGAAGTTGGAATCATCCGACAAGTTCGCCGTATCGTGCAGTACTCCGCAGGTATCATACCGGTATGGTACCTGAGCACAACAATAAGAATTTTTGAAAGGCTTCCATCTTCAGCTTACCTCCAAAAATATATCACTCTATGACCACGGACCGATCCAATTGACGGCAAATCTCTAGTCCATAAAGCGAGCAATCGACCTTCGGCCATTGTATGATAGTCTAAGAAAAAAGAAAAACACCAATGAAATTATCCCGCCTCTAAATACGAGTACGAAAACACCAGTTTAACAAACAAACAAAAAGATCTACCAACCCAGCGTTGTAGATCTCATTTGCAAGTTCGTCAGGTACCCCCTTGAAGGGCCTGCGAACCAAATAATCCCCAATGGCCCAACATCGCGATGATCCCACATCGGAAACTTGCCCCTTACTCTGTGCTTTTCCCTACCCCACCAACATAATAATATTCTTATGATAAAGTAGCCAACCCCTCAACATGATACCCCGACTCCTCCTCCCCTCTCTTCTCGTCCCCTCATCACATTGTTGTATCCCCATACCCCTAATTCAATCCCTACAATATTACTCCCTAAGTTACTCCCTCGGTGAAGGCTCCCTACTTGACCCAAACTTGGAAACTATTCCTACATCAGGGAAGAAACCGCAGCAAAGCTATGGGCGAATTGCCATCCTCTGAGGATGGGAATGATTTGATATTTGTCCGTTCCTTAAATCTGTATGCCACCTCTACTAGAATCCCACAATGCCAATTGCTAACAAACAAAACCAAATTTTAGGAAAGGCACAACATGCCTAGACTCATGGGTTATTCATGTTATTTTTACACCCACCGGTAGATGATTTAGATACTAACATTCAACAAGTAGAGCTAACACTATCCCCAGACGACCTACTAAAGACCTTAAAGGACATGGAATCCCTCCGCGGCCGATCGGAAAGTATCGAGAACGGGCCTAGATTAATAGACCTGGACATACTCCTTTACAACAACCTAGTATACGAAACTCTACACCTCACAATCGCGCACCCAAAAATGCTCGAACGGGAATTAGTTCTCCGGCCCCTGTGCGAGTACGTTATCTCCCTCGCTCCCCCCTCCACATCCTAGTAACGTACTAACTTGACCAGTATGTCCCTCCACAATCCTCACCCCTTATCCTCCACTGCCCTCAAACACTATCTCAGTGCCATCCTGCCACCACCACCCCCTACCCGACCTCTCCCCACATTTGTCTTTCTCTCTCCAAACCGCCCCCCACTCGACACTTCAAACCCCACCGAAAAACATGCATAATGGCAATTCTTAACCTAACACTCCTTCTCCGACGACAGCCAGCACACACGCAGTAGCATCGGATCCACCGCACAAGTACTAATCGCACCAGGAGTTGATATCCTAGACGTAGGCGGATGCAGCCCTGGCCCAGGCACTGCACAAGTAAGCCTAGAAGAGTAACTAGCAAGAGTAATCCCCGCAATCAAACCCCTCCGCGAAGCAGGTATAAACACCCTAATAAGCATAGACACATACAGATCCACAGTAGCCAAAGCCGCAATATCCGCCGGCGCAGACCTAATAAACGACGTTTCCGCCGGAACCCTGCATAAAGACATACTGAAGACGGCAAGCCTCGCCGTTCCTATCTGCCCAATGCACACGTGCAGTGACTCCTCTAGCATGAAGTCCCTAAAGTCCTACTCTGGTGGCGTGATCCCCGGCTTGATCCCCGAGCTCGAGCACCGCGTTCGCGCCGCTGGGGAAGCGGGCGTGCCCAGGAGGAATATACTGCTCGACCCGGGACTCGGATTTGCTAAGGATTTGCGGCAGAAGTTAGAATTGCTCAGGAGGCTTGCGGAGGTTACGGGTGGGATTGGTTTGTCGTGGGTTATAGGCCTAGTCGGAAGGGGTTTGTCGGCAAGGTTACCGGCGTGGAGGTTACGAAGGAGAGGACTTAGGTGACTAGAGGGGCGGTGGCGCCGTATGTTGCTAGTATAACGGATATGGTTAAGGTTCATGGTATCGCGAGGATGAAGAAGGTAGTTGATATTGAGGGGGAGGCTATTTGGCGGCAATAGTTTTTCATTTTCATTTTCAGTATTCTCGTGCTCGTATATAGCCTATGTACGGCGGTCGATAACGACCCAAACCGCCACGAAACTCGGATGTTGATTTTTGTATTTGAGATAAGTGAAACCGATGAAAAAGGAAAAACAAGAAAGAAAGAAAAATAAATAAATAATTTGTTATGTAGTATTAGGGCCTGGTTACCTAACCGTCTAGTTTGAAAATTATGGTCATAAAACCAGAGGGCCCCATCCCAACCAAGATTGATATCTGATAGAGGTGGTGAAAATATTTACCTAATTGGCTACCATCCTGAATTCTTGTAGCAAGACAGTAAAAAGACAACGCTACCATCAAGGGGTGTGAGGAGAGCCCACAAGACAATAGACTGCATGCTACCGTAGTTAAACACCAGGTATTTGAGGGTACCACCCGAGTCGTCAACCACCAATTGGCCATTTTTGCAATCTTGTACTACTAGCCGGCATCCATCGATAAATATAGAGAACATGATGAACCCTACGCACCATGAAACAGCCCTCCAATAGCCAAGGCATTAACAAGTACATCTCCCATGATAGAAAGCGAATTACTAGACAAGCTGTTGTTTGACAAAAATTGACAAAACTGATATGAAAAGTGAACCGATATCAGAGATTAAAACCAAGTGATAATTGATGTTAGCGGGAGTTTGGTTTTGAATACAGAAAAAACATAGTAGCTAATATATGGAGGATAAGGGGAAGTCATACAAAACAACTAGGCCTCTATGTCTCTATCATCATCTCCACTCATACAATCTGGACTTTGAATACTATCATCGACTGTACAGACAGTTAAAACATCATCTAGTAGAATTTTTTCTCCCGGAATTGTCAAGGTTTCAACATTGGTGGTAACTGGCGGGGACCAATTATAAGCCCCTTCAGGTGGCAAACAGCGTGGTAGGGTAAAACCACTTGTAAAAACCTCATCCTGTAGTACTGTGCGTAATACATGATACGCTTTTTGGTGCATAGGAGTCCCATCCGCCAGGCAATGGGAAAGGGAACATTGGCAAAAATTATTCTTTTGGTCCTGAGCGTCCTGTTCGTCAGAGCCTCGTGATGCTCCAGACGTTAACAGCGAGTCAAGAGGTAATGTCGGTTAGGTGCTCCGTCCCGACACCATCAGCTCACTTACGCTACGTCCTGGTAGGATCCTGACGGCTATCCCCTGCATCCACCAGCTCCTGACTCCGCCGAATGCTAACCTCGCGCATCCTGACGCTCTCAGATTGTACGCTCTCTCATCCTGATATCTTCAGATTGTAGGCTCTCATCTCATGACGATCTCACTGCTTGACCTCTCTCGTCATGATCCAATATATGTCAGCTGTTGCCACCATATTTTCCCTGCTGGCCATTGTATATTCCTGATTTCACCAGGTATTCTTTACACGCCTTCATGATAGGCATCTTGACGCGGTCGCGGTAGCTATCTCATATTCTAGATGCCTTCGCGATAACTTAACTATACACTCTCAACACAATAGGGATTCCAATCTCATTTTCTAGACACCTTCGTGATAGCACATCTATACTCTCACAATGCCGTCAGGCTGTCTATCTCATTTTCTAGACGCCTTCTTCATAGCACACCTATCCACTCTGGACGCCGTTGAGATAGCTATCGTATTCTCTTGACACTGTCGTGCCAGTTATGTATGTGAGACTGTGGTACCATTCTTGAGACTGCGTCACCACTCAGGGCCAAATATCTCAACTGTTCTGAACTTGATTCCGACATTTCTCTTTATTTACCACTAGTACTAGGAATGTTTCTAATAACCTAGACGTTACGGTCTTCGCCTGCCGAATGGCTACATGTCTCCATCTTCTTGGTAACATACATGAATTCCTCCCACGTTCGGTATATATTTAACCCACGCAACTACTTGCGAATCCTCACGCTGTAGCTGAGCTTGAATATCCACTCTGGTAGCAGAGGTTTTTTTCTACCAAATCGATTAAGTCTACATAGTTTATTTCCTAAATACTATTCCCACCATCCTCATTATTCTGACCTTGATAGAGGTGAATGAGAATCTTCTCCCAAACCGTGGCTTGACTTTTCTGAGATTCATTCAAGCTCAGAGCGAGGCGGTTGCCTCGACCTGGACGTACATCTCCCTCCCGCGCCAGCCTACTCGTGACCTTCTGTGAGTCAACAGTAGTCTCAGGATCATCATCAAGAAGGCCAAGGACCCTGGCAAACGGCGTCTGACTATAGTTGAAAAACCCGTGATTCTCCTGCGATGCCTCTTGACTATTCCGGTATGCCTCATGGTCTCTGGCGTGATAGCTGATAGGTGTTTGTCCTCGCCCAGCAGCTGGTCTGGCATTCCGGCTGGATAGTGGACGCTTCAGATGACTATCCCGGTGTCTTTCTAGGGCCTGAGGCCTTGTCTTAAATGCTATCAGTTCTGGTGCTGGAGGTTGTCCTGGATGCCGGCTAGAGAGCTGACATTCCGGTTCGGCATGAACTACCTGATGATTATTGACAAACCGTTGGCGCTGGTCCTTTCAAACTCATAGTTCTTGCCAAACCTCCTGCGTGATGGTGTCAAACTGATTTCTTAGGATCGGGTCCTGTATGAGGTGTTGTAACTTCCCCCATGTGTCACTCTGCCGTGAGAAACGATCTTGGGAATGTAGGTCCCCCTATAGGTCACGCAGAAAACGCCCAGAGTTGCCGAGATTCTTACCTGTAACAAGGTCACACTAGAAGTCCAGGGGGTCCTGCAATACGCCCGTTCGCCATCCACTTAGAGGATGGCACAGCATACTGCAAGTGATGCAGACTATTGTGTCATTGATCAGTTTCACACAACTGGGTCCAGCCCCCCCCAGCATTCACCTCCCAGCGAAATACTTACTGTAAATCGCCTCGGCAATCTGCACCCTAACGAACTGGGGAGTTATCTCCTATGACCAGTTCACAGTCCACAGTAATCCAATGTCCAGTTTCTAAATCCCTGATTTGCAACCTCATATCCATATCGCGGGCACATGAACCTGTCGGCTTCCAGAAGGCATTCAACACTCCGTGCGATAGTTGTCCGGTCACCTGACAGTTCGTATAATATCCTCAGCTTTTGTTTTATATGATATACACAGTACCCCGCACTGCCAAGTGTTTTTGCAGTATGTTTGACAGTTAGCAAAACATTGGTATCTTATCACGCCTGAGTACACTTACAATGTCAAGAGCTGTCTCAGAGGGTTCAATATAGCTACCATGAGCAATTTCATCCAGTCCGTGAGCTCAAACCCGAGGCCTCGTCGCTGTCAAACCAGCAGGGTCTGCGAGTGGTGCCTGACAAAGGGCATACCCAATCATCAGATACTTTCCCATGCCTACTATTTCCTCTTTGAGCCCGGTCACCGTATTACGCCCGGACATAATCTCACACAGAACGAGTCTGGGAAGTGGTGTGCTTCCCTCCCCTAGTAGTGGGCTGGAGCTTCTGATTCCAGAAGTGGTAATGCTAGCGAGGTAAAGCAGAGAAGAATACAGTGCAACACTTGCTCACGGGAACATAAGAGGTGTGAAGAGTCCAGTGGCAGGTATTCTTACACGAGACGCAGGAGTTGACCAGACAAGAGCTACCTCCTGTGATCCGGAGGTGGTCGAAATTCGTACACTACGTAGGTGATTGTTTGCCCGTCTCTTAGACACTTGGGACTCCCGACGCCGTCCTGATGAAGGTCCGCCAGCGATATTGAGCCTCTCTATATCAAGCTCCGAGCGCGGTTCAGTTTCGTCCTCCTGGCATAACGCGGGGTACTCATCACTACTACCGTCGCTAAGAGGAATAGCTCCGCTATGTCCTTGTGCCTCTGGCTCCCTCTCAGGTTGGGTATATGCGGTTGTCTGATTTGTGCTTCTCTGTGGGCGCTTGCTGGCCGTCCTCGAAGAACTCCTGCAATTGCTAGTGAGGAAGAATTGCGACGTGATAACTCGCTGTTTAGAGGGATGGCATAGCATGACAGGGGCCAGATTTGTTCTGCTGCGCTCCGGATCCGGATCGCACATTCGCTCGTACGAGGATGCATTTGGGCCCCTTCAGATTTCCCACTTTGAAAGTTGGCTGACTGGATCCCATTGTATCAGGTACGGCGTGGCACCTACACCTGCCTAGATTGCCGACCCGGGGAGCTAGCTTACTGGATCCCGTTATGTTGGGTATGACATCACCCCTAGGCCCCTCAGATTTCCCACTCCTGGAGTTAGCTGACTCCTGGAATTCGATTGCAGGCTGCATGTGATACTAGATGGTTTGGGAATGCTAGATAAAAGAGGAATTAGAATCTATGATAATTGAAATATATCTCCAGTGTGCTGAAGGCTAGTCTTTTGTATAGTTATCTTGGGGTGTTGAATAGGACGCGTTGGGTCGTATACTAGTACTAGAGTGTTAGCATTAAGGGGAGATCAGTACGATTATAGACTATTATTCAGTATGTAAGGGAAAGAGATTTCTCCTAGGGAACAAAATAATTTAGAGTGTTTAATACTAAGTTCATGATCTAGGTGTTCTTAGCTATCAGAGGGCTCTCTAGTCCATCATGAGAAATATTAGACAAAATGAAGGGTGGGCAATGTGACTGGCATGGCAGCATGTTGCTGCAAGAAGGATTGGTTAGCAATGTAGTTACGAGCTAGAGATTTGCCAAGAAAAAGGACCATTAAGAGCATCTGCTCTCATCTCTTAATGCTGAATGACCAGAGCTGAATGACTTACAAGCTGTATGCAAGGAGTTCACCTAAGCCCCTGAGGTGACAGAGTGCGTTCGCACCACACCGGATATGGATTTTCAAACACAACACTGGGTATGTGAGTGAATAGATTAGCGAGTGAATGAGATTGTGCCCGTCACTTACACAATTTCAAGTCTCATGGGGCTCAACACATTCAGGTTGTCGTGAGGAGAGTTAGAACAAGGGATGAGTGACAGATGCTAGTAAAAAATGCCCCTATGAAACAGCATTCTGAGAATCATCAATCTTCCACGATGGAGCTGAATTCCTTACCTACTATCATTGGACTCAGGACTCGGCACTCACCCAGCAGAAGAGTTACTGTACCGGAAATCAAGATATTGCAAACTTGACTAGGTTGGTGAAATCTAGGTGCAAGCGGTATTGGCTAGCGATGTTGTTGCGCACAAGACGTTGACCATAGTAAAAGACTATTTCCAGTATCAACTCTCAACTCTGAATGTCAAATGGGCAGAGGGGAACCCCTATGGAACTGGATGCCAGGGTTTCGGTAGCGAATAGGCTGGCACAGTCAGTTCTCGCCAGACTGCATATAGAGCTGCACTTACAATCACTCGATATGCGAATGAATGGATCAGGGAGTGAACATCCTTATGCCTGTGAGGCAGACGATCGGAACTCTCATGGGGCTCAACCCCTGATCGCGAGGAGAATCAGAATCGTCAAACTGATGACCTTGACACAGAAAATGTCAACCACCAGTATTAGTATCAGGGCGCCAATGAAGTGGCCGAAACACAGGTGTCGCTCATCTCATCCACCGGGCCTAAAATGGCTTAGTGGTATCTGTCTCATCTCCTGACGACGAATTAGCCCGGCTCAAGGCCAAGTAACACCATACACCACTACTAGGGCCACGGCCTAGAGAGTCCCCTATTGTTAACAAGTGCTACACTGTCGTCATTTACTAGGTGGAGAAATATTTTAAAGGTAGTGAATCCAAGGTGCCAGGGTAAGGGGGCCTCTGGGTTTGATTGGTATTATTCAAGTAATAACACAACAGGAAAATGTGAAGAATAACAGCCGCCAATCTGGAAAAACATATTAAGAACAAGGGAAAATTTCGGCAGTGGCAAAAGTGTGCAGAAAATAGTGAGAGAAATCATGATCATCGATCCCCTTGGAGAGTGCGCCCATCCTGGGGGGTAGTAGACATTGGGTGTCCATGCCGGTTGAGAGGTTTAGGGTCAAATGCCTCAGCTTGTCCTTTGCCCTTTCCGTTTGTGACAGTGTTCCTTGTATTCGGATGTGTGGTATCTCTAGATTCTGCTGCCGGAGAGGCCTGGGGTGCAGGGGTCCTTAGCGGTTGGCCTAGGTGGGGGTGCGACATTTATGGCACGGAGTTCGATTGCCACAGGCTGGGTATTGCTTAAAAGATCCGCCATAAAGGGATTCTCTTGGACAAACGCCCTTCTGGATGTGAGCATGTCTTGTTCAGAAGGCCCATAGCCTGAGGGCCTGTAGTCTGAACCCCAATGCTGTGATCCTATGTACGTCTGCCTTGTTAATCAAAAATTGCAGAATGATTGCTTTCTTCCAGACTGCTGCGCCTTGATTTACCTCTTTCGCTAACACGCCTAAGTTGCGAATGCTGGGTGAGTTCGTCAGATCGATGACAAATGGGAGGATTATATCTGTCGTCGCCCTGGGTGTTTGATTAGATATAGAGTTTGTAGTAAGATATTGAATGAAAATTGTATTGATCGAAAAAACCTAGAGATCAATGATGTCTCCATGGGTGCGATTAGGCGGCGGAGCTTTCCACAATGTTCCTTCATCGCCATTTTCTTCTTCGTCAATGCTGATCCCAGTGTTGTCGTGGTGGCTCTCATCATCAAGAAAATCTTCTTCCCCAATATCATCTATTTGCCCGTAGCGATCGCAGGGTTTTTGGTTAAAACAAGGGTATAGCCCGAAAACAGGTGTAGGCTTCACATCACCGTAGTGGTCATGACCGAAAGAGGCCTCCAGCACCAGCACAGTAAGGGGATTTTTTCCCTCGCTGGCAAGGAGCCATCCCTGGATGTCATGATGTTTATATGAAAAGATTAGCCCAGAGAGAGGGAAAAAGAGAGGGAAGGGATCATAGGGTTGCCGGTGTAATAAGCTGGCTCCGTATCCTGTCGCCCCGATAAGATATCGGAATACCCACTTGCCTCCTCCAATTGTTATTGCTTGAGCCCCCCGACCCGCATTTGCATGCTCGGTCATGCCAGGATACCCTATGCCTTTCCTTAGCCAGCAGTAGTGGCACCCCAGGAGTGGTTCAAGAAGTGGTGTCCACCTTCAGCACCATCTATCCAATGGACAATGTGAAGTCTTATTGCCTTTGCCGAATAGGGGAAAGCCCACTCTCCTTGATCTACTGGAAACAATAGGTACTAGTACTAGTTGAACAGCGAAACACACTCTCGATAGAGATGAACACTTACTTTCAGGTTCTGTATCTTTAACATTCAATGCATCCTTTGCCTGCCGCACATAAAGACAATCCATCGTCACCTCAAGCTTTCTTCCTATGATTTTGACCAGGTGGTTTCATTGGCGTTGGACATCTAGGACCTCTTCTTGGCAGTACTTGATTTTGATAAGTGGGATCCAGGAGTTCACTAAGGGACGGGAGCCTGTGAATTTCACATCGGAGTCCAAATCATTGTCCGTTAGGGGCCCGGGTTTCCATGTCAGCCCTGTGAGGTAAGCCCTGATTTCTTCACGCTATAAAATATATGTGTCCGCCTTGCACTCGTCAAGCCTGTGGCACCCCCAGCAGCCTTTAGTGTCTGTAATGTCGCTATAGCGCCATCTGATTCCACCTGTAGTTAGGTCACATTTTCGTTCTAGACGTGTCGTGTATCTGCTTTCACTTATCATGAACCCGGGACAGCTAGCTCCGAAAGTGGCTTTGGACGGAGAGTCGAAGAAGCCCTGCCCATGGGAATAGTCAGTACTTAGCTTGACGTTCTAGAATTGGTGATCATGATCATTTGAGAAGAATGGTTACATTCTTGATATCTCACAGGCAGTCGCAGCTGCTCGTGAATCTCATTTTCTGCGTTTCGCATGGGGCTCTCCGCCTTCCCCTGTTCGAATTGCCGCACATCTGTGAATGACAAAAATTGCAAGAAAATTGGCTCCTGAATTGAGGCAGATATAGTCCTTACTGGATACCTTTCACAGATATTTGTATTTTCTTCAATGGAGGCATGTAATAGACCAACCTCGAGGGCGATGTGTCGACATGAGTTGGTGGTTTTGTAAACTGAAGCGCCCCTGCTCTGGAGGAGAGAAGGCTTCGCAACCGCACATGAAGGTGCGTGGCTATGGGAGAGCAGGCATGGTGGGGGGCTGACGGCTGGGGTGCTATGGGCAGAAGGGGGTTCAAGGGTACAATAGTGCTTTTCCGAATATCTCTCTGATCAACGCTACCCAACCTTCTGGCTCCAATTCTGGCTTAAAAGCTTATTGAACTACACTTTGAAGTCTTGGCATGCAATCGTCGACAGATGGCTCACAGCACATCACATCTTCACTGCTCATACGCGAACTAGAATGAAGAGGCCAAACATATCACCTGGGCAACACTATGAACCTAAACTACTCTTACATGCCAAGGCGGATTCGGCAACCAATCGAATACACCAAGGTATTGGACTCATCGCTAACCAGACAAGGAAACAAACATTCCTATGAAACGTCGAAACACACCGCAAACCCACTAGCACTGCTCATTTAGTTCGAACCAACGAACAATCAACACTTGAAGGAACTCTTGCGTCCTCCTTCAAACCTTGCCTCCCGACGGCAGCCTCAGGAAGCCTCTTCTGCTTAGGTTCCTCTGAATTTATGTCAACAAACTGAGAGTTACCCTTCTCTACCTTCTCAGTTTTCAAAAGCTACTTAGCCATACAACTCAAGTCTAGTTTCGGGGGCGTTTGAATATCGCAATTTCTGGTATCCAGACAGGGGCCCCGCTTGCGCTCCTGTTCTACCTCGGTATGACCATTCGGCAACCTCGATGATTTGACTGCAAGGGGGGATAAAGTGTGCAGGTGAGTCAAAGTGTTCCCCAACAGGGAATTGCATTATTCCTAAGATGTGTTCCCATTCATTAACAGATTCCGTGGACGAAATATGAAAAGTATCAACCTTTTGCACTTCTTCTCCCTAATTAGCCTGCGCGGTATCTGGTCTTGCATCTGGTTGGACTTGTCAAAAGTATGGCCGGCCTATATGTGCTGCCGGATCAGGAGCCGACTCGTCCACCGCATTTTGACCTAGATAGGGGAGGGTCCCCAGCTGTGCCATGAGTGGTCCATCAGGGAAATGTCGGAGCGTGGTCCAAGGTGGTCCTGAACACTCCTAGTCCACCAAGGGGGGTTGTGGTCCCCGGGCTCCACCTGGTCCATTCCGATCCGCCCTGATCCACACTTGGGAAAGTTTTACCGAAAATGTGGATCAGGGTGGATCAGGGTGGACCAGGAGGACAAGGGGGACCATAACCCTCCTTGGTGGACCAGGCGTGGTTTTAACATTTTGCTGATGTCTCTCGTCAAATGGATCATGACAACAATACAGCAACTCATTGGGGGGGTCGTCGAGATTTTAATTAGACAGCAGCCAGGTGTGTACATCTTAATCACTCTTGATAAAGATATACTTGATGAAAGATAATGGCGGACTGGGATATCCGCATACTCTTCTAGGACCATGGCAAGCAGCTCCAATCATGGGGTGAATCCGATGGTAAGGTATGGTTCCAAAAATCGTTGCTGACCGTCCACTGATGTGATAGGAATCTAGCTTGGCAAACTCTATACCAGCAATATGGGGGGGGGGCCAATGGACTAACAGATAATTTGCCGCGACGTTTACCTTTGCCCTTTCTTGGACTCTGAGCCCTGTGCCACATCTCCAAGGCAGGATATATGCTATGCACAGAGAAGCTTGATGCCCAACCACAGAGTTCCAATGTGTATTCTCATCGTCAGTATGTGAAAGGATGACACAAATTATTCAGACAAGAAGTCCACGGTTGGAATCTAGTTAGCCATCAAGAGATTTCCAGCTAGAGGTAGGATTGGTGCCGGCGCAGGCTTGTCAACTGGTCCTGGTGCAGGGTTGTCACTTGTCCTGGCACAGAGTCCTCAACTGGTCTCGGCGCACAGTTCTCAACTGGTGCAGCAGGCTCGGCATCTGATGATGAAGCACGAATAAATAGAAGTGCAGGGCCAGGAACTGGTCAGGGAGTGACCATTAGTCTCCGCGCTAGAATGTTTCTAGACATGGCTAGATCAAGTCGAGGATGGTAAGTAACTGGTCGGGGAGATGTGGGCGGTGGCTACGCTTGGTTGTTCCCAGGTGCAGGAGAGGGAGGTTGTGCTGGGGCAGGGTAATCATCTGATGACGAAGAGGGAATAGATAGAGAGGCAGGGTCTGGAACTGGTTGGTGAGGTGCGATTGGTGGCAGAGCTTGGTTGTTGGAAGGCAGAGCTACACGACGTTGCGGAGGGGCAGCACCTGGTCGGGGAGGTACTATTGGTGGCTCCGCTTAATTGTTCCAACGTGGAGCAGGGGGAGCGTTGCCCAGTGGAGCATCTTGGGGAACCTGGGCTATAGTGGACAGAGCCGTTGGAAGACCCCACCGAACTGGAATGTTTGTTGAAAGCCAAAACCCCAGAACCATCACCTGTGTAAAGAGGGCTCCCGGCTCACCCGGCTGGATGCCGGTAGTCTTTACTGTATTAAACAACTTCCTCGCACACTCCTTAAGATATGAACCATTGCCACCTGAATATCTTGCATATGCGGTGGATTGTTCACCGCCAATGGTGTTGCCAGTTGATCGCTGCCAGGACGCAATCTCCCCATACCTTCGGCGATTGACTGGAGGTCCGCGACAGGATAGCTCACTGCGGTGGACCCAGGTACAAGGTTCGTTGCTATTATACGATCTTGCTCCCAGTCCCACCATCCTGCCAAGGGATCCCTCTTTGTGGGCCCTCCAATGCCCATGTTAGCTCAACGATCTGTCTTTGATCAACTTTGCAGATTAGTGTGACTCAGACCAATTTGTCCTGTCGGACAGTTTGCCTGATGTTGATTGGTCTGCTCTAGTGGTGGGACCTGCCACACTCCCACATTTGTCATATGGAAGTACTGTATATTGTAGATATTTTGAGCCATGATGATTGAATTCTGGTCTCTATAGATTGTCATCATGGGGATACCATTAGGTTATTAATACGGTGGGTGTTGTGGATGTTGGTGGATATTGCGGGTGTTGTGAGGATATTCTTGGTAAGAGCTTCCTTCCGCCATGATCAATGCACATTCTATATACAACACTCAGCGGTTCAAGAGGGATTGAAACTATGATGAATCGTTTGAATTGATTTCAATATAATCAAGAATTGACAGTTCAGGCGGTCATCAGTATTTTGGTAATGATATGTTTCAGGTCGAGCGCAATGTGATGAATAGCTGAACCCCTGCAATAAGGTGACATAAAAAGCTAAACCAATACCAGTGCTAGAGATTTTCCTGGTGCTGGGCCCAGCATCACACCCTGACACGTTAAGATCATGATCACAACAACCTTGCACTGACTCTGAGGATATACACAAAACGCCTGAAATTGGCCGAGCTGAAATCTACCGGTATGCCGGTCAAATGTTCCTTTTCTCTTTGAAGAATTCATGTGTGGAGGCGCCTACAAGATGCATGCTCCTAAAAGCGCTTGCAACCCGCAATATCATACCTGCTTCTACAATAGGGAATTCTACTGCAGAGCTCCCTGGCAGCCCTGGAGCTTGCGAAAATTGACTACGATGAACCAAGTGAGTACCCAGATTCAGACAACGAATCACACCCTGTTGCTGATCCAGGTATATATGAACCTGATGCAATTAATAATAACATTCAGGTTATCACTGACTTGGGTACTGAAGTACTCCACAACCACAGGTAGGTCACAGTCGGAGAAACGCATTATCCAGCTGCTCGGAAAGCCATTGCGGAGGTGTAGGGGTATAGAGAAACACACCGTAATCTATGCCATTACACGTAGGCTCTATTTCCTCTTATACCAGGGCTGCAATTTCCTTCTTGGTTTCTTGAAAGTAAATTCTCAAAGTCGCAGGACAAGGGTTAGTTTTCAAATAGTCTCGGTAACTTGGCGTTCGTTGGCTATAGCTCTATGTATACCCTGGAGAAGGATCTTCAATCCTTGGACCCATATGGCTCATGGGTACGATGGTTCCAAGGACACATTGAGAACGACAAGAAAACATTATCATTCTCCTATCGTCACATCGTAGACTACTTGTGATATCTTCTGTAACACATAACCTACGGAGATAACTTAGTATATGTGCAGATACCAACAATATGATCAGAATGGACGGAGAATGTATACAGAAATCCATATAGCCAAATGCTAGTGGAACATCCAAGTACAATTCCCAGTGTCTTTCATCAGGACGGTTGCTACCAGAGTATAGGAAACACTCCGAGATGGGGCGATGGTGGTCCCACTGATTAGAATGTCAGATCAAATGGATCTCAGCAACTTCTTGTGATATAAGAAAGCAAGGCCTGTCTATATTTGGATCGGAAATCTTCTCTCCACTAGGCGTAACAGACCTCGATCGATGGCAGTTCGCCTTCTTGGGTTATTACCCGTTCCACACACGTTCACGAAGTACTCTGCAACTGACAAACCCTGGAGATAAATGAATACCTCTACACTTCAGGGCTCACTCCATGTCATTTTTGCACTTTTAATTGATTCTACGCCCGAGGGGTGTCCTAATGGACTGATCTGATAGTAAAATCCGGAGATGCTTTCAGATCTTGTCCTGGTGGATACCGCAACATGTGGATAACACCACACGACACAGGATAAAACCCAAAGCCTGTCCTCAATGTGAGCTCTCTCCTCACAGGTTAGGAACCGGTGCCGATTATAATTGGGCAAAGATTTATTCAAGAAATGAACCTTACGAAGGCCTTGGTGTCACGATAAAACAAAATATTTGTGAAGAACTTGAAAGAGTTTCGGCGCCTAATATACCCATCCCAGAGTTGCTACATGCGACATATATAGCAGTGGTCAAGCATATGATGGACTGGATTCAGGGAGTTCTTAAGGAACACTTAAGACAGCAGGGGTTTGACAATGCCAGGAAGGTGCTGCCACTGGAACTGGGTTTCTTCGCACGAAAAAAGGCCACGGTGAGATTTGGCACTGGTAAGGAAAGGAGGTGCAGAATCTAGTGTGGTGTCTTTCAGGAGTCCTCACTGTGGCATAGAAATTGCCTGATTGCACACAATTCCAGGATGTCAAACGTCCGCTCATAGCCCTCAGGTGGCCATTTGATTCTGCGATCACAGTTCAATACCGGAGCCATGCAGACAGGACCATGCAGTATATCGAAGAATACGCGAATCGGTTTCACGAGACAAAAGATATATTGTTGGAGTTTAGGTTATCGAAACAGACGCAAGCCAAGGCAGACAAGCTGCGCAAGGAGCTATGCCGCCGGTGTACACAGGAAAAGCAGTCAGTTGCCAGATCGAAGATGCCTCGCATACGCCAGCAAGCTGGCCACGAAAAGATCCCCCAATGTATACACTTGATCTATGCCAAATCCCATTTCAAATGGATTAAGATGGATCTAATGAGCCACCTTCGCGATCACATGTGCCAGTTCCACAATATTGCCCTGTATTCTACCAAGTATGGAGAGCTCGCCCACAAAGACCAAATCAAGGAAGGATATGAGCATTCAAATAAAAGCGGAGCAGCGTGACATATCCTCGTCACCTACGATTGACAGGATGCTATCTGGAGAAGACTTTTGAACTTAGAATTCCCCCGTCATGCTAGAGCAGATCTCCCATGGGAGGTGGTCGAATATGCACTCAATAAAGAGGATCGCACCAGTTCCACCCGCTGATTCTATGATTCTCAAAGGACGTCGTGATGATGTGCGCGACGTCGTCACTTTGCGCAGAATGTTGAATGTCTCCTCAAATGCCATCTGTCAACAATTGAGATGATATATCCAAAAGACCCTGCCCCCTCGGGCGTTGGATTTCTGAAGATCTGGCATGACTTCGATAGCTACCAGTTGAGCTACTGACAACACTTGAAATCCCAGTGCCTTCATTCCAAAAAGCTGAGGTTCTTGACATACCCAGGGCCTGGTACACTAGTACTCGACTCTTCCCAAATCTGGTAATGGGAAATGATGGTGGTTGGATACAGGCTCGTGGCGAATGGATATATCGTGCGCTAACAGGCTGCCTCCCGGCCAAGCTCCTAGTACTATTCAAAATCAGGATCAAGCACCAGGATACCATCTGCCACCTCGAGGCTATTGAATTAAGGGCTGTGGTTAACTCTGGTCACCGGGCAGATCTACACCATCTTGTGACCATTGATCTCGGGAATGACGCCCGAGAGTTGACAATTGTCAATTAAAGAACGATCTTAAGCCTCGCACATCTCATCCCAGAAACCGAGCAGCGCTGGCTTATCAACCGCCAGATTCATTTAAGAATGTTTAACACCATCTATTAAACTCAGGCAAGAGAGCGAGGGTGCTGTATAATCTATTATTAATGTACGTATAAATTTGGGGTGCAATGGAGCCCTCATTCAAAACTAGGTAATTCCCTGAGCGTCGCGGAGCTAGAACATGCGACCAAGACCGGTATATACATATATAAAATTCAAACAATTGAAACTACCAGAGACTGTAGGTAAGATTTACATATATTGTGGACAGGGCTACAGCACTCCCTTGAGAGAGACTACTAGTTGGGCTATGTCGCTCCTAGGGTTAGAACTACACGCTATCTAAAGAGATGTCGCGAGAATACCCAGAAGTGGCAGGAAAAGAAGGTGTCTTCGGGGGGGGTCTGAACATGGGTGATGAGGGCGATACGGACGGGGGCATCTGGAGGCGAGACTAAGGATAAGTGTAGTGGGGAGGCACCTAGACCTCGTTTGAAAACGCAGAGGGCTCCTGACGTAAAGGTGGTTAAGAATCACCTCAGGATGCACAGAACGCATAGAAGGCGGGAAATGGCGTCAAATCGGTCAGGACGTGGCGTCAGCGCATCAGATGTGAGATGAACTTTTGCTATGAAATTTGAGAGTCCAAGGACATGTTGCAAGCCTTTAGTCAAGCTCAACACAAGGAAATTGTTGTGTCTGGTAGAAATTCTCCACGGTCTAATAATATTAAAATTAGCTACAGTAAGCAAGAGATAGAGATACTAATAATAGCAGAATGCCCTTATCCTGGGCAGAAACCTCAGCTTCCAACTCAGCAAGAAGGATCTGATCAGGATTAAATTGATAATCTTGAACCCCTGAAAGTGGAGTAGAGTCGAGTACACTTGACTTGCCAGTGGGTAGACTGGAACAGTTTTTCTGATAGCGAATATGGTAGTTGTTCCATAGTCTGAGAAATGTATAAATCTCTTTACCTATAATAGGAAAGTAGACAAAAAGCAAGGCGATTTTATCAGCTTCTGAATCTGTAAATAACCCTGATGAGCCCAAATTATCAAAGTAATTCTTCTCAAATATTAGCTAATAGAGAAGCAAGGAGCAGGAGTCATCAGGTAAAGAAGGAAATGTATGAGGCGGAAGAGGAAAGTCTTAGGTGTATAAGAACCATATAGTGTGGGTGCTAGTAGGTACCAAACTAGAGTATTTGGCATAAAGGGCAAACTATAATTGGATATAATAGTAGAGGTGAACCACTTAGTTTGCAGTGATAGAGGATATTTAAAAGCCAAAGTGCTTATACCTTCCAGGTAAGAGTTTGACTCCTACTCATGTGCCACCACTCTGCTTCACTTCGCTGATTTAATGTAGATCTACCATACTACTATATTTGGTGAAATTCCATGATAGGATCCAATGCCAGATGAAGGCGCCAATGAGGACTAGCCATCATCATACTCTCTGTACCACAATCTGAGACAATAGAATGGGGCAAAGTTTTTGTTTGCCTAACCACGTCTAAGTACTGATGTAGGCAGGATATACTTGTTCATGTATGAAATTCCAACATATATCCAAGGAATATAGCTAAAGACAGCGGTATTAATAGATTTCCAGAGGTAGCTAACGTGAAGCAAATTGAATCAGAGAGCACAAAGATATTAGTGCAAGTTCCTAAATCTTTGTAATACCTTGTTATTGTTCTTATTGTTATTGGGCTAAGTTAAAAGCTAGTAATGAAATTAATTTTGGTCGGAAGGTTGTTACAGATTTTGAGACCAGAGGTAGGACCCAACACTCTTAGTGGATTCCCAAGAGACAAATCCAAGTCGGTAGGCAAGTGAAGCTAAAAGGGAATAATCATTATGGGGCCGATTGGAGAGTAGCCATACCTGCAACGAAGAGGCAGAACATCTACTGAGTCAACTAGTTAGTACCGTGAGCTACTACTACATTCAAACAAGCTTTTTATCTGGGCTGCACCAAAAATTTTGTTTTACATACTATGAGGCAGTGTTTAGAGTCAGGACTAAGCTTTGAAGGAGAATATTTGGACAAATTGGTAAGTCGTGTCTTAGAGCTGGTGTGGATCAAACACTTCTGTTCTGTGCCTCATAAAAATTTGCACATTTAATTCAATTGCAAAATGGAAATAATACCTATTTTAAACGTGAAACGGTGGCCCAATGGAATGGAGTGCTTGCATCCAAACAGGCCCTTACATATTTCATATTGCAATGTAAAGAGGTGTGCCAGTTTAAGCCATATAGTGTATATGAGGGCCCTTACTTACACCCACTAAGAAGGGAAAGCTGCAACCAGAACCTCGTAGTTAGTAAAATTGATAAATGCCTGCATACAAACTATGCTAAGCTATTTGATGTATTCTTGGAATCCTAGTACACTCGTGTCCGCAAAGTCTTCATACTTCTTCATAGCAACCAATATTTCCCCACTACTCCATGATTGACTTATTATCAATAAAGCAAATAGTAAGTAGATAAAATGATAAAAATTGTCCTAACAGAGTTTACTAGTCTGAGTAAAATTCGATTCATCTATATATGGAAATTTATATAATTAGTATGAATTTGACTAGAAATTAGAAATAATAAATCTTGTGGTGAAAATTCGAGTAAAAACTGCCAATTATATAACAAATTGCCAAAATTATGAATAAAGGAATTAAGATCCAGAAATTTAGCTATTGAGACTTGAAATGTTAAATGTTACTTTAAATTAAACAACCAGGAATGAAAATGAAAAGATAGTCTAAATTTAATAGATCAACTTGTTTGAATTGAAATCTTACTAAAGGATAATTAAATCAGAAGAAAACATTATAGAAAGCTTCCAAGTCACTGGGGAAGAAGGATATACCTTTTAGGTATTATTCTAGAATCAGATGAAGGTTATTCAAGATTATTAAATGATTCAAACCTGCAAATATATATGGCTTAGTATGAATCAAGAATAACTTAAAAATGTCCTTATTTATAAAGCAATATAGTGTATGTAAAGGTTAAGTTAAAAAATTAATTATAGTATAGGGTAGATTACTAGTAGGATAGTGAATACTTTGATATAATTGATATTAAATTAATTAATTGTTGTAGGGTGGGATACTACGTCAAAGCCAGCATGCCAATATCTATTCACGTTTAATTTATTTAGACTATCCTGAATCTAAAACACACTATTTCTTCATAAAGTCTTTTTCAGATGAATTTAAACAACTTTGCAAACTCTAATTGAACCTTGATTATGGATGAATAGGTGTTATGTTTGAACTGTTTGATAACTACCTATTGTAATTTGAACTTGAAATTCTTAGCTTAAGAAATCTCAACTCAACACTTAGATTTTAAGAAGACTCTTATTTAGACCTCATAAACTACTTCTAAATAACTTAAATAAACTACAAACTGAATCATAAATTATTTCCCTATTAGACTATAAAGATAAAGAATATTATATGAGCTCTAATTGTAGTACAAGTGTTTTGATAAGTGTTTGAACATAAAGGTCTATAGAGTCTGTTTGATCATAAGATTTTATAGTATTCTATAAAATTAGTCTTTATAATTCATATTTTACAATACCTTTTAATTGAATCTATCTATTGAAGTATTTGTGTGTATTGGGCTCATTATTGTTGGCATGGTTGAAAATGAACAGGGGTATAAGGACTTTACAGACACGAGTGTACTCATCACCTCATGTACCCGCATTAGTCCATATACGCTTCCAATCACTCACCAGAGATTATATGCAGGGTTTCCAGATGCCTGGAGCCCCCGGAACGAGACAAGATGGTAAAACGTGGTCCGTCCTTGTCTTTCATATCTACTTGTCACGCAACCTAAGTCAATAACTGGACAGGACGACAAAATGCCGTCCGTCCTCGTCCTTCAAGTTTCAGGACATCTGGCATTGAGCAGAATGACAAGCCCCACGACCGGAGACATATTCTGGCACGGGACGGTAGGGGATGGCAGGGGAGGGTGGGAGACCGTGGAAAACAATATAAAAAGCAGAAAACCGCGGAGAATGGCGGAGGACGGCTTGTACCAGTTCTTCGCTAAGATGTATGGGGCAAGTTCCAGAGAAGACGAGATTCCGTCCACCCTCATCTTTGACGCCTACTCGTTGGGCAACTTTTGAAAATAATCAGACTTGACAACAGAATGGCGTCCATCCTCGTCTTCCATTCCAACTTGCCGGGTAACCTTAGAAAATGATAGTATGGGACGAGAAACTGCCGTCCATCCTCATTGTAGCTTAGGACGGACGGACTGCACCATTGCCTACACTGAGTCCATGCAGCCAAGCGCTTACCGTGCCAAGAAGTTTAACTATTATAAACTTGATGACATGTTTTTTATATAGTTGGAGAAGGATTTTGCATGTCCAGAGTGGTGAAACGGCACTTGTAGACTAATCCTTGGTACTCAAGTGTCAGGGTTAGTCCATGAACGCCAGGGTTCACTCCTGGCATAAACTAGGTAGCAAATATCGAATAAAAACCCACCCAGAGAAAGTTTAACCAACAACAAAGCCGAACTTGTCTAGCAATTTGGCGAGTTAGTAATATACCCACATTGGTGTGTACACTATTCCAAATACCCGCCTAGGTCTAGTGCCAGGTCTTTGCGGACTAATCCTAGTATCCAAGCACCTGAGTCTATTAGTGTTAAGCGCAAGCGGCACATACCTTCAAATCTGAAGCATCTAGCTGCACAAAAATCCCAGGGTTAGTTGGCGAACACTACAAAACACAATACGCAGTACATTATAATTTCCTGAATGGTACTCAGATGTCTAAGTTAATTTGCGCACACCAGGTTTACTCCCAGCATGAACTGACGTGGCAAATAGCGTGTAGAAAGTCGTGAAGAGCTAGTGCAACCAATAGTAAAGTAGAAATTGTTTGACCAGTTTTGCGAGTTTAAAATATACCCCTCTTAGCACGTAGACTATGTCAATTTCTGGGGAGCTTCGTCACCCATAGGGTTTGTGGACTAACTGTCGTATTCAAGAAGATTCAATCTGGTGCTGATTTTCTCAAACACATGGGACAACTGCAGCCCCATCAATTAAGCTATAGCTAATGGGTCTTCTTTGCGCATATAATTTGGCTAGTTTGCCTTATTTCGCTATAGCTTCAATCCAACTTCCACCACAATATTTGGATCATTGTGTGCAGCCAAGAATATAATTTGAGCAAGTGAGAAAACTTTGTGATTGTAGTACCAAATTAGTGTGTAGGAGTGCAGCAGCTATCGCAGGTGAGACAGGAAAAAACCTGTGTCAACCATGGGGCCTAAGCCTGTTGTAGATTAGGCTGGCAACGAAATAGATCCACAATACATGCATTCATGAATGTGATAGGACATGTATCAACCTGCAGTAAAATCTAGATATAGGAAATCAGGAGCCAATTGAATATTATCCGAGATTATAGCCAACAATGACAGCTTAAACATAAAGTACCGGAACACAGCTTTTCGTCCGGTGCCGCAACAGCAACTCCACTCCCATCATACATTTCTTATTTATACAACCACAACTGCTTAGAATGAACTGACAATCTATGAACATATCCACTAAATATAAGAAAACCTCCTTCTAAAACATTAGAGAGAACAAGTCAATACTTAGTATACTATCCCTTAGCATCTCGAACAGCAGCCTCTCTCTTATACATAGACTCCCACAGGCTTTCCACAAGGCTCCTTCAATATCCCAAGTCCAAACACCATGACGGGCTTCTGCTAGATATCTTCTAAAAGTATCTGGCCCCCCCTTAGTCTTGTGAATGTTGGGAAAGCGCTGGTGTAGCTTTTGCTTCAACCTCTTCCAACAGTGCTCAATAGAATTGATGTCTGGGGAATTGGGTGGTCATTCCATAACCTGTATGTTGTTTCCTGCAAACCAAGCCCTAGTATCTCTTGCCGTATGTATCTTTGTACCACCCTGCTAAAAGATAGGATCCCCAACTGTGTCCTCCACCTCCTGCCAGACATCAACTAAGCCATCCTCCAAAACTCCACTATATACAAATCTATACACACTCTTTTCAAAAATAGGAATCAGAAGACCCTTATTTTTACCCCAAATACAAGCCCAGACCATCAACTTTATCCCAGGTCCTTTTGTAACCCCATCAATGCCGTATTTATGCCACTTTGCCTCAGGTGTTCTGAACAACCAAATACCCTTAGGATCCTTGAACTTTTCAACTATGCATTCATCAGTAAAGATGACCCCCTCAAAGTCCTCCTGTGTCCAATCCTTATACTTCTTGGCCCAAGCTAGCCTCTTGACAGCATGATCATCCTTCAGAAATGCTCTTTTCCTGGCTGTCTATTTCTTGATATTGACTGATGCTAAAGCTCGCTTGATGGTCTTGACTAAGGCATGTGGTGCAACCTCATTGCGCAACTCTGATAAGGGGAGGCGGCATGCCTTCTTAGATTCTCTGACTAGGCGGCAATGGGTTCTGGTATCCATAATTTTGGGTCTTCCAGGCATGGGGAGGGTTTGCACATCACCACTCTTTTGGCACGGGTTGTAGAATCTTAGAAGAGTCCTCTTACAACGACTTAAGATCTTTCCAATTTCAGAAAAAGAGAGACATTTTGCTTTCAAGGCAACAATTTGCTCTTTCTCAAACTCTGTGAGATTGCCAGTCTTCTCTGGAGGCATGGTTGTTGAGGGCTGGTTGATTGCTGAGGTGGGGTATTTTGAGGGGTTACCCAGTTGCCGCTGATCGGACGAATATCTTAGTTCTAGTACTTTAGTATGATGTGCCAATCAGACTTCTACTTCAGACTGACCATTTTCCATTCCGTTTATAGCCTGCTTATTCTGTCTAGTTTCAAGACCTAGTAAGCTATCTCCACCCAGCTATGGCACCAAGGGCCCTGGACCAGGAAGAGGGAACCAGTCATCCACTTGCATCTACCTACTGGGATTGTCCAGCACGGTACGAAACATTTCACAGACATGAGGATGGACGTCCCTGATGTTCTTGTTATCATTGGGGGAACCCTGCCGCTTATCTGGGTGGAACTCATGCTAAAGTACTTAGCCGTACTAGCCTACCGGTTATAACTTATTCTGATCTTGTACTTAGAGTTAGTATCCCACTTTCACCAGTAATTCAAAATCATCTACGCTTTGAGTTCGTCCATAGCATTGCGTACTGATGATATCCCAAATAGTGCCTCTTTAGCACCTCACTTCCTACTTTCATTATGCCCCGTTAGTAACATTCAAGGAAAAAGACCCCTCCTGCTACCACCAACTCCATACTTCTCCACACCCACAGAGCCTACCATAATTCCTAGCGACCCATTACTATCAAATCACATATTACGTCCTTTCCCAGGTCTTGGTAGCTTCCCTAGATTCAATTAACTAGTATTAGAAATTCCAGTCTCACTAACAGGTTAAATACAACCCGCTCAGGCATTGGCTACAATATCCAATCGTCACCTGCAGCCACAGTTCCCAAGTTTAAAGGAAAATGCCACTGGAGTAGAGCATGCCCGACTATCTTCTATATCAGTAAAGAAGCTCAGTCAGGGGAATTTATGGCCAACCCAATCTCATACTAATACCCATATCCCATGATCTTTATTACCAGTAGTCGCTTCAAAAGCAGCAATCCTTGACATCTTTGAACGGAATTTGCAAATAATTTGTGGTCCAGGTCCCCAGCAGCGAGCTTTTATAGCCCAACCGCCACATATTAAATACAAGCTATTTACTATTACTGGAGAACAAAAGTGACGGCCGTCTAATACAGTTTTAAAGGAATCAATCATGGGTTCTGAAGCTACTTGCATGCATGGGCCTGATTTCCTGCGCTTTGGTGTGCTGGAGGATACCACTCCATTTAATAATTGGAAAATACTTCATCCAGTCCAAAGAAATGGAAAGCAGCCAATTATACAAGATTGCTATGTTACTGGTGGATGGATCAACCGTTCAAAATTGCCTTTATGGCTCCCCCAAGGTGCCTAGGAGCCTGGACTTTAGAGCGACTTATTGATACCTGGTTTCCTATAATAAAAGACAAAATTCCAATCATTTTTCAGTATATTAATATGGATATCAAAACTACAACAGCCTCTATCCCAGATATCCACCGCCAAAATCATACTACGAGAAAAGAAATTGCCGATGGCACAAGTTCTTCTCAATTTCTTTCATCCCTGGGTAAACTATTTTCTTTATCAACACCACTTGGAGCTCGGCTACCCGCACAGCTTTTACTCTTAAAGAAAATTACCTCCTTGCTAATACTAGTTCATTTCGCTAATATTGATAAAGAGAGTACAGAATCTGGTTCGGAATCAAGCTTTGTCTCTCTAGCTGAATTCATTCATCCATTACAGGCAACTGCAACAACTTCCAGAAATCAACATGCCACTGACCATGTTGCAAGCCCGATTGACAAACCCGTCTCCCCTTCCAACAACCACTCTGACAGCCCCTTGTCTAGTTTACCAAGTACCCCTTCTCTACCACAACCACCTTTTGCTTCCTTTAGTTGTTCTCCACCTCTTATATTCTTATTGTCGACCCCCCCATGAGCCCTACTTCAACCCTGCCTGTGCCATTCCCTCAAGTATTACAGCTAGGTTTTTCTTTCCTATCTTCTTGTTTAATAAGTATTTACGTTGTTTATCATCTAATTTGTTTTTGGTAGAAAATCAACATTTAGACTCAGTAAGAAGGACTAGCATTAACATTCTCCACCCCATATCGAGCGCCTGGTATAGCGAGCTATCTACAAGTTTAGGCAATGTAATTGGCTGAAGCTTAGTCCAAATAGAAATCATTGCTAGTATTCGGGTGGATGGCTGGCCATGATAGGCGCTCGCTATGGCATGGAGCACGTTAGCCCTCCTTGTATCATCTTCTAACTAATGAATTATAAGCTGGCCATTATCAGGATACTATTACACTGGCTGCTCCTCAACAGTTACGACTATCAAAGGTAAATCTTTCTTCCCACATCTTTGACACTTTATGAACTTTACCTGTAAATTAAATATTATAATCAATAGCCAAATCATGCGCAGGTAGCTAGTTCTTGTCCAATCTAAACTCCACAAGTTCCACAAGAACCTATTGTACCTAGAATGCTCTGACCTCCCCTGGAATGTGAACAAGCCCCAAGCGAGTTCCGTCTGGCTCGCACAAGTCTTCTGCTGACCCAGATATCTGAAACTCATCTCCACTTCTTTAAGCTTCTTCACTCTGTCTTTTTGTTTATTTCTAGTATTCTTCGTTTATTCTCTGGTATTCAATTTGTTTTCTTCCTCTCCCTCATCTCCTGATCTCAATAAGTTTTTAACTATCATGACCGCCTGTTGTTTACTATAGCAGCTCTACACATTCTCCAATCTTCATTCAAGTGAACCTCTTTTTTTTTTAATTTGTTTTTTATATTTTTACATTTTATATTCTTTGTTCGGTTTCTTTTCTCCTCATGATGTCTATCATGATTAGCTGGGTGCATGGCACTCTCCTGAGACTGAAGGATCCAATTCCAATTTTTTTTGTTCTGAATTTCGCTTATTCTAAAATTTAAATTCAATGTCTGAGTTCCGTGGCGGTTTGGGTCGTTATCGACCGCCGTACTATGTCACACACCTTGCTTACTTACCCACTTCCTTGCTCGCTTTACAGTCATAACTAAAATACAAATGTTCCACTCCATTAAGAAAAATCTTTTCAAAAAAACACCCCACCACCCAATCATGGAATATCACTCCCTCACGCGATCACTCTCGCCCACCACCACCACCACCACCCGTCTAACAACCTCAACAACCCCCTCCGCAACCTCCTCGGAAACCTCCTCGGCAACCTCTTCCGCAACCTCCGCGCTCGAGGCTTCAAACTCAAACTTACTCCCCTTCCCTCCACCCCTCCACACAATAATCTTCAACCCAACACCCCCACAACTACAAACCTTCGCCAATAATAATGCTCACATCCACACTCTTAGTCTTCCTGACAGACTGGATATGCAGTTACTCCGCATCGATGGCAAGAACTCTCTCGTAATGCCTTGTTAGGAAGGAAATCAGCGTCGTAGATTTCCTATATATTGTGAAGCGCTAGTAGTCTGCTTCTGGCGGCAAGTACATTTCTAGTTCCGGTGCTTGGGGTGATGTGTGAGGAGGGGGAGGAGGGCGAGGGGGGGGCTTTGGGTGAGGTCGAGATCGGGTTGGGCTCCCAGTGTGCTTACCGGTGATGTTAATGGGAGAATTACCAGCGTGGGGGCGTTGATGATGCGCAGGATGTGGTGCTCGGGCTGTAGGGAATTCTTTGGGTAGATTTGGTGGAGGGCAGTGGAGAAGGGGGTGGTGGTGCTTACGCTTAGGGGGATGGAGTGCGCAAAGGTGGAGGTTGGTGAGATCTGGATTCGGAGAATTTTGGAGAGAGTTGCAGGGGCAGTGGGAGTGGGGGGGGGGATGATGGGGAAGGTAAAAGCGGGGTTTCGTTTTTAGTTTTGTAGATGCCATTAATTTTGGTTGTCGCGGTCGCAGTTTTTGTAAAAGCCGATCCTCCCCTACTACCGATTAATTTTTAGCTCACGTGTCTCTTTTCAACCCTACGGTAGCGGTAATACAAGCCTCGAGCCAATCATCTATTAGAAATGGTTAGCATATAACCAAGGGAACCATGCATGCTTTGTTATCCTTCTTAGCCGCATTCAAAGGGCAGGTAACAACCACCTAGTAACCGTGCCAAGGTTATACCCCACCAGCGTCAAATGCGAGATCATAAACTGAACCCAATTTCCCAAAGCTGAGGGAGTGTATTCAGAGTAAATAAGTATAACAACGAAAGTAAGAAACCAAGGAAAACTATAAAAGAATGCGCCAAAAGAGAATGCTGCCGGGGCCTAGATCCCGCTTGCCAAAAATACCCAATTCCACTGACGGAGGCTTTGCTGAGGTTGTCGCTGCCCTTGCCTGGGGAGATCGTTACCGCCGATGTGTCCCGATGTGACAATGTGCGCCGGGGAGTTTGCTCGTGGGGGGCGGGTGGGTATAAAAGAGCGCGGGCAATCAAGAACGCGAGCAATTAGGAACGCGAGCTGTAGAAAGGATGGCGATCTCGACAATGGGGGGAGAAAGCGGACACGCTGGTACTGGGGGTCGACGGACCGAGCGTCCAGGAGCTATGGCCCCGCACTGGCCCAGCAACGGGCTAAACATTTTTCCGTTGACCTCAAAGACACTTCTCTTTTCCCCTTGGCAGAGTTACATACACTTTGCCCAATTAGCAACGGGTTGTACCAACCCACCTTCTAACTGATCCTGGCTCAACGATAGGAGAAAACTAATAGAGTTTGGGTGGAATATGTGATTGATATGTACATTCCCGTGGTATCTGACACCCGTTAGCTAGAAGAAACCATTTTAGCCGAGTGTGTGAACTTAAAATTAGGAAGGGGAGTAACGACGGCGGTAGCCGCGCGGCGGCATTCTGAACTGCGGGAGGATATTGGGCGGGGATGAGAGGGAGTTAGTGGTTGTGATAGACATGTGCATGGAGCTGCAACGGCCCTGCCGGAAATGGTACATAGATTATCCGTACTTGAGGATCGTAATGAGGGAGATGCCTCAGCGGCTTTAGGTCGTGCCGGTGGTAGTAGATGCTAGGGACTGTAGTAGCGCTATCACTCCCGCCTTACATTATTTGGAATCGTACCAGAATGGTGTCCGGCCTGGTTTGTCTGGCTTATCGGGGCTAAAGCCGTCCAGTCTGAGTAGAATTTTCACTACTTCTTCTTGCCCAATAACAGCAGCCCAAGAGAGTGGCGTTCGGCCGGCGTTATCTGGTTTGTCGAGGTTAATATTGTCCAGTCCCACTAGTATTTCACCACTCCCTCATGCCCATTGCGGACGGCCCAAGAGAGTGGCGTTTAGCCGCCGTCATCTGGTTTGTTTGGTTGACGTCGTCTCGTCCGTGCGGTATTTTCATCACTCCCTCGTGCCTATCTATAGCAGCCCATGCGAGAGGTGTATCATTTGCAATCCTCCTCTGGAGCTTTGGGACCAAAATCTGTTAAATAAATTACCGGTCGGCGCAGGATCCCCCAACAGCACAAGCTGTTCCGACAATTATAGCGAATTTCGTGGTTTTGAAGAAGTGATTGAAGGTTGTAAAAATTTAGAACAAAGATTGTTTCTCAATTTGAGGGTTGTCGGAATGGAAAAATACTATTTTGGCGCACCAGACCCGAGCGTTTTCCTTGGAAAAAAGAGCCCCACTATCTTCTGCCCAGAAGAGCTCCCCTTCAATTGAGGAATAGAATCTCTCACCTCCCTCTCACCGGTAACCAAAATCAGATTTATCGGGAGTGAGGAGCTTGTCATTGATTGATCATGCATTTGGTACGACTTCTTTCCTTTTTTTGTTTGAATTTTTGACGACTGCCAATTTCAGCAGGCGCGGGTTCCTGCCTCAAGGGCGTATCTCCCGCTCTCAACACGTCGAGTTCTACCCTAGAATCTCATCCTACTTCCAACCTCCAACTTCCTGTAGCCTTATTCGAGACGATGCCGATACCTCTTCTTCACCCTCTACCTCGCAAAGTTTCACTGAGAAGATCGTGGAGGGATACCTTGTTGGGCTTCCAGTTGGAAAGTTTGTTCGCTCCGGCGATTCTGTCTCGATAAAACCTCACTATTGTATGACACACGACAACTCGTGGCCAGTGGCCCAGAAGCTTTTCTTCATTGGGGCTGCTAAGATTCAAGGTAATCGTCAGTTAGTTATGACACTCGATCACGACGTTCAGAATAAAAACGAGACAAATCTTAGAAAGTATCCGAACATCCATGAGCTAGTGAAGAGAATGGGGGTGGAGTCTTACGGTGCTGGTAGAGGAATTGGTCATCATTTTCTCGTCGAGGAGGGATACACTTGGCCGAGAATTCTTACGGTTGCTAGCGATTCGCACAGCAATATGTATGGCGGTATCTCCTGTCTTGGTACCCAATTGTTAGAACGGACGCAGCAGCGGTATTGGCCACCGGGTAAATATGGTGGCAGATTCTTCTAGTAGTTCGGGTGGATCTCAAAAGTGTTCTACTAAAGGAGGTTGCGGGGAAGAATGTAATTGTGTGAATTTGAGTCCTTGCGCGGTCTTTCCAAATAACGACGAGGTTCTCAACCACGCCATCGAGTTTGTTTGTTCAGAGCAGATTTTAGAGTCTCTTAAAATTGATGATCCTTTGGCCATTGCGAATATGACCACCGAAAGGGGTGCCTTGAGCACTATCTTCCCAATGGATAAAGTGCTTAATGACTGGATGCTCCAGAAGGTTTCCATCCATGCCCAACGACTTAAAAATAGCTCACATCCGCGTCTTGTGAGCAGGGAAATCGAGGAATTTTTCTCATTTAACACACTTTTAGCAAGTCTAGATGCATCATATGCAAACTCCTTAACCCTAGACTTATCAACCTTGTCATCACATGTTGCCGGCCTCAATTCTGTCAAGATTTCTACCCCTCTTACGGAAGTAGGGAAAAAAAAACAGGTGGCAATTCAAATGGCCTATCTATTTTCATGCCCCAATTCACGCGCCTCGGATATCGCCACAGCAGCTGAGGTTGTCAAATCCAATCCGCAAAAGTAGCTCTGGTGCAGAGTTCTATAACTTATTGCCGCTGCATCGACGTTGGAGGAAGAAGCTGGGACGACCAAAGCCGGGGATTGGGATGCTCTCATAAATACTGGCGCAAAGGGCTTCCTGCAGGCTCTAGTCTATGTAATAGTTTAGGAACCAATTTCCTCAAGGATGAGGAAGTTGGGATATCCGCGACCGACTGGAACTTGAAGAGAAGAATGGGATGGAGAGAAGCGCTAGCATACCTCGCCTCCCCAGAGGTCGTAGCAGCCAGTGCAATGAAAGGATTTATCGCTGGCCTTGGGGACTATACTGGATCCTCCTCTGTCGTATCAATATCCTCCCCACCGCCAGCTCCATCCTGAACCCAGTCCTCCAGCGCTCAGGAAGCATAAACAGAGATACTCCCCGGCTTTCTACCTCTGATAGACCGCGAAATCACCTTCTGCGACGCAGACAACATCAACACCGACGAGATTTACCCAGGGAAGTACACTTACCAAGACAGCATTTCCCGCGAGCAAATGGCACAGGTGTGCATGGAAAACTGTGACTCCAGCTTTCCAACTATTTTGAAACCAAGCGACATATTAGTTACTGGCTTCAACTTTGATTGCGGGAGTAGTCAGGCACAGGCTGCTACCGCAATATTAGCACGGTCGATAAAATTAATTGTAGCAAGGAGCTTCGGCAATATCTTTATGAGGAACAGCATCAATAACTCACCGGTGACTGTTGAATTACCGAATTTGCTTGAGAGGTTGAGGGAGAGGTTCCCGAAGACACTGACCAGGAGGACGGGATGGTGGTTGCGGTGGAATGTGGTAGGAGCTAGAGGGTGCGGAAGAGTGGAGTTCGGGCGTTGGGGATTACCACCAAATTTGCAAGATGGATTAGCTGGGAGTCAGAGAAGTGGGTAAAAGCTAGACTAGAGCAGTAGCAGCAGAGGTGCTTTTCGTTTGCAATATCTAAAAGCAATCGATTTCAATGGCGTTGGGGGGCATTCTATTAAAGAAAATTTAGGATATTGAGTAGCTCTATGTGGCTTTTCGGCAGGTTCTACTATTTAAACAAGCTATAGTGCTACATAGTGAGGTGCCGCTTAAACGTGGGATTCTGGGAGGCGTTTCAACTTCACCAAAGGTCACTCGCATGCTCCTCCATCCTCGCGTATAATGGGGCCTTGAAAAACCTACCATAAATACTCTAACGTGCGATAGTTCAACCCGCCCCTGTACCAATCTTATCACAAATTCCCAGCAGTATGTCCAGGCATTCGAAACCGAGCAATGGCTTGTAATACCTGGTGCAGCACAAATCAGGAGCATGGAGCTGGACCGAGATATGATATACCAGAACCTTTCTCCCTCATCTCGTTTCCCAAGGTTGGTGTGGACTGCGATACGTACCATCACCGGGAGCGTAAGAGACACTCCCCAGTACTCTGCTTTTCGTACAACGAGTTTTAACTGAGAAAACTGCTTATCATTAGCTCAAGCTAGAGAGGAAAGGACATTAGAAGAAAGTAGTAAAAGCAACTTAACATGGAACTAGCCTTTGGTTTATACACATGAAGTTGTGAACAATAATAGATAGAATAGCTCAAAAAAAAGAAGAAAATGTAGCTGCTGCCGAACTAAGTGGAACCTTTTTTCCCAACTCCCCTCTTCTTCCCCTGTCTCCTTCTTCTCTTCCAATCCCCATTCCACTCCCCTGGGTTCCTGTAGAATGCCTCTCTCCATCTCTCCGCGAGATCCGCATTCTCTCCTCCCGCCTCCCCTTCAATCACATTATCAAAATTCCTGGAATTTGGAATATTTCCTCAAATACTCAAAGCCCCAAGAAATCTGCTATCCTCATAGGGGCCCAATAACGGAGCCTCCGTATTCATTGACCCCCTTCTCTCCACTTGTCCTCTCCTCATAGAAATAGACCCGATAACCCTCGGCGTCGACAGGACGAACAGTCTTCCCCCGCCGCTGGAAAGGTCCAGAACCTCATCATCATCCGGAGGGAAGAGCTTTCTGTGCTCGATCGCGGCATCGAGCGTTGGCGCCGCAGAGCGGTACCAATGAGGCGGCGTGGCAGTCATGGGATCATGCGGATATTCGTCATCGTCGCTAAGCATGTCCTCGTCTTCATCCTAGTTCACGTCACCGCTAATGCCGAGACTCA
>Ga0307507_10001122_pt1 | contig 59360 bp, 18 predicted proteins | sample 7_EM_MG_FD_207223 | JGI IMG/M metagenome (GOLD analysis project Ga0307507, IMG submission 207223) | Populus trichocarpa ectomycorrhiza microbial communities from riparian zone in the Pacific Northwest, United States - 7_EM | ecosystem: Host-associated > Plants > Roots > Unclassified | place... | reverse complement strand
AGAAGATGCGGATACTCTAAGAGAGTTAATAGATTAGTTAATAAAGATTAATAATAGGATCTATTAAAGGGAATAAGCTAAGAGAGGGCAAGACAGAGTTCTATAGTTATATAAGGCGCAGAGTACGTAATAATAGATATAGAGTTAAAAACTATAGAATGGCGTAGAGCTAATAGACCTAAGTGGTACTAAAGAAACCTAAAGGTAGGAAAAGAAACTATAGAAACCTAAAGGTTAAGGATTAAGTAATTAAAGGACCTAGGAGCAGAGGCTAAACCAAGGATCTTAGTAGTAGAAGACGTTTAGGCGGACTCCATAGCAAGAAAAATAGTTTAAAGATGGGGCTTATATAAATTATAGAAAACAGGGTTATTTCGCTAGAGACTATAGAGGTGGTTAGAGTAACTACGCGGTAAAGGGAACTAGGCTAGCAGATGGCATATATATATAGAGGGACAATAGTGCACTACAAGGAATAAAAGAGTGTTTAATTAACAGTTTTGCGTATTGTTACAATAACGCATGCCGAATTCATAAGGACGCTAAGTACGGCGTAAGCTATTAGCTATAGGAGCTATTGTTATTTAAGTTTAAAGGAACCAATAAACCAGCTCGTAGATCGGACATCAAAGACGATAAATTTAATATAGGTAAAGCATTTACTAATAATAAGGCAATAAGGGCAGTTTACTAGGAGCATGTAGACCTTAGAGAAGTTAAAATAGAAGTAGAGACTAAGACCATTACGGAACAAGGTTTAGTAACGGGTGTTATAATACCGTTAGATATGATTTCCATTGCTTTACAAGACAATAGGAGTAATATTTAGAAGAAACTAAGTAAGTAGATAACTGCTAGTACTAGCTCATTACTTAATAAAGGTAAAAGGCTATAGGCTTAAGATTCTCAAGCAGAGATAAGAGAAGCTTAAGATTCTTAAAGTAAGATAAAACATACCTAAGGACCCATAACGGACGAAAACTGATAGGAAAGGGTAGTGACTTAGTTTAGTAATAAATAAATAAGTATAGGACGCAAGTTTAAAAACTATAAGTTTAGAGAATAAATAAGAACGTCAGCAATCCTAGGTAAATATAGTGTTTAGCCTAAAGATTAAATAGTTAATACCAGGATTAAAAAGTAAGACGACTATAAAGATCTAGCTATAAGATGCAGAAAACAAGAAACTATAGATAAGTTTAGGACAAGAATTATTATATAGCAAGAGCAAAAGCTAGACAAGAGGTCAGCTATACTAGGTTATATAAGGGATAAAGCACCTATGTAAAGAGTTACTAATAGGCTAAGTGCAGGAATACCTAGGGTAAAATAGTTAGATAAACTGGAATAAGAAGAGGATCTAGATATTCCAACTAGGTTTAAAAAAAGATATACTAAAGGATGTTATAATACAGTAATAACAAGATACTTTCTAATAGATAGACTATATACACTAAACTAGTTATACGGAAAGTAGTATAGGTAACGACATAATAATAAATAGGCAGATTTTTATATATAGCTAGATAAAAAAAGTTGTCCAAGACTAACCTATAATAGAAAAACGTATGAGTTACATTAAAGGAGCATTAATTATAATATTAAGGAACCTAGAAGAAGGATCTAGGGACTAGAGAAGTAAACAATAAATCTTAATACCCGCAGCAGAAATACCAGTGGTTAGGTTAACTAGGTATAAGTTTAAACTTAAGGATAAAGATAAACTAAGAGTTAACCTAAAACATACAGCGCATTATATACTATCGTGGATAGCTTATATGGATGATACATATAACATATATAGAGCACTTAAAGACAAGAACCAGAAGTACCTAGTAAGGATATATTAGGCACCAGAAGAAAAGCGGTTTAGAAACGCTAAGTATATATATAGTTAGCACCTAGTAGAAGTATAAGGTTAAGGAGACTTAACACTTTAATTAGGAAGATTTCTTACGGAAGAATGCCTAGATGGATAATAGTGGTAGAAGTGCCTAGAGAACACTTGTCTATAGCATATAGAGGAAAAAAAACAAACTAAGTATTAGCTAAAGTTGGACTAAGTACAGGCAGGATCTAGCAGCTAATAGTTAGGAAAAGGGGAGGCGTATAAAACTAGAGGGAACTAGTATTAGAGCCTTAAACCCTTAAAGAAATTTAAGGTTAGCACCTAAATTTAAAAGCTAAGTGGCAAGATTAGCAGTTTAAAGCGTTGGTAGATAGTAGAGTAACTAGGAACCATATATTACTAAAGGCAGTAGAAAGGATGGGGTTACTATATAGATAGAAGGAATACTTATATCCACTTATAACGATTTTAGGAGATTAGATAGCCTATAAAGGAGGCATTATTAATCTTAAAACAGGACCTATTTAGATAACTATTAAAGGGAGATTAGTTAGAATATCTTTTAATATCCTACTATTAGGACAGGATAAGGCGATACTAGGAATGCCTTAGTTATAGGAGTACAATCCAAAGATTAATTGGGTTATAGGTTAGGTTAATATTAAAGATACTTAACGGCGTAAAGTGTAACAATAAACCAAGTTGGTATGGTACTAAGTTAGAGCGATATATAAAGAGACTAAGCAAGGCTTAAGTTACGTACCAAAGAGATACTACAAGTATGGTAAAAAGTTATAGTTACTAGAAAGTAAAAAGCTATTAGAGCATATAGCTTAGGACTATAAGATAGAGTTAAAAGAGGAAATAAGTCTAAAGTTCTTTCTAATTTATAAGCTTATTAAAACAGAGTTAGTAGCGCTTAAGGAGTTTATTTAGGAGAACTTACAAAAGGGATATATTAGACTATTATAGTTATCAGTAGGATATCCAGTATTGTTTATCCTAAAGAAAAACGGAAAACTTAGGATGTGTATAGACTATAGATAGTTAAATAGTATTATTAGGAAGGATAGATATCCTTTACCCTTAATTAGCGAAATCTAAGATAGGATAGGCAATGCAAAGATCTTTATAAAGATAGATCTGAGATAGGCGTACTATTAGATTAGAATTAAGGAAGGCAATAAATGGAAGGCAGCCTTTAGGTTAAAGGAAGGACTATATAAGCTATTAGTTATACAGTTCGGGCTTATAAACATACTAGCAACGTTCTAGAAGCGAATTAATAGTATATTAGGAGAACACTTAGATGAATTTGTTATAGTATACCTTAATAATAATATTATCTATTTAGAGAGTAAGGAAGAGCACAGAAAACACATTAAGTAGGTTTTAAAGAGACTATAAGAAGAACAGATGCTAGTAGCAATTAAGAAATACAAGTTCTTTACTAGGAAAACCAATTTCGTTAAATTTATTATTAAACTAGGCCAACTTAGTATAGATCTAAAGAAGATCAAGGCTATAGTAAATTAGCAAAAACTAGAGAATATTATATAGTTAAGATTGTTCCTAGGGTTTTGCAATTACTATAGAAGGTTTATAGCGCAATAGTTATAGAACATTAAGCCGTTTATATAGTTAACAAAGAAAGAAGAACTATAGGCGTAGGGAAAGAAGTAACAAGAACTATTTAAAAGAGTTAAAGAGTTATTTACTTAGGAGCCAGTTCTTAAGATCTATTAACTAGGTCTAGAGACGGTTATAGAAACAGATGCATTAGACTTTATACTAGGGGCGTACTTTATATAGAAATATTAAGATAGATGGCACCTAGTGGCATACTATAGTCAAAAGATAACACCACTAGAGTTAAACTATAACATCTATAACAAGGAGTTGTTAGGTATAGTTACAGCACTTAAGAAATAAAGAGCATTCTTATAAGGCACAGAGAAACCATTTATAGTTAAAATGGACTATAAGAACCTTACAGGATTCCTAATAATAAAGGAACTCAACCAAAGACAGGTTAAATGGGCGGAAATGCTTATAGAATACTATTTCGAAATTCAGTATACTAAGGGTATAGACAATGCACGAGCAGACGCTCTAAGCAGAAAGGCTAAACTATAAAGTAATAAAAAGCTATTGGGAGCTTTATTACAAAAGGATTAAGACGGATTAATTAGGTATAATTATCTAAAGATTATAGCAACTAAGGAAAGTCAGATCTATAAATTACTAGAGAGTAATTAAATATAAAAGATCTAAAAAGCATAGGCAGAGGATCTAAACTTAGAGCAATATAAAAACAGAAAAGCAACGTATATGCCTAAGTCTATTACAGAAGAATTTGTTAAGGAATTCCATAAGGGAATAATATAAGGACATAACAGAGCTATAGGCTTAGTGTTAAGGCTTTAAAAGGAGTATATTATTTAAGGAATTTAGGGACTAGCAAGATAAGTTATAAAGAAATATCTAGATTGCTAAAGAAATAAACCAATAAGGTATAAGCTGTATAGAGGGCTATAATCTATTAAGACACTAAGAAGACCATAGGAGGTTATATTATAGGACTTTATTATTAAGTTACCAAAGTTAAGAGATCCTATTATAGGACAAGATTATAACGTGATTTTAGTAATAGTAGACAAGCTAATAAAGTAGGGATACTTTATAATATACACTAAAGAGATATTAGTAGAAGATGTCGCTAGAATCTATATAAAGGAAGTATTCGCAAGATATAGAGCACCAGATAAGATTATATTAGACAGAGATCTAAGATTTATAGCAGTATTTTAGGAAGTATTTCTAGCAGAATAAGGAGTTCGCGTAGTAATATCTACAGCGTATTATCTATAGACGGACGGATAAACGGAAAGACTAAACTAGATACTAGAGCAGTATTTAAGGCATTATATTAATCACGCATAGAACAATTAGGTATTGTTATTACCAGTTATATAGTTTGCATATAATACAACACCATAAGAAGGAATAGGGACATTACTATTTAAGGCAAATTATGGATACGAGCTAAGAACATTATTATTACCATATTAAGCAAAAAAGACGAGTAGCACAGCTAAATAAAGAATGGAGATATTAATAAATCTTTATACAGACCTTAAAGAAACAGCTAAACTAGTATAAGAACGAATAAAAAGGTACTATAATACTAAGAGATCTAAGGGACTAGATCTTAAGGAGGGAGATAAAGTGTAGCTATTATACAAAAATTTTAAGAGTTAATGACTAAGTAAGAAGTTAGACTATATTAGACTAGGACCTTTTAAAGTTAAGTAAAGAATTTTATTAGTTATATATAAGTTAAACCTACTAGCTAAAATAAAAATCTACCCTATACAATACGTTGCAATACTAGAGCTAGTATACGGGAATATTAAGCCACCAGTCTATAAGGCAGATATATATAGAGGATAAAAGGAAGATAAATAGCAAGTTTTAAAGATTATTAGTTATAAGGATATAGATAACAAAACATAGTATAAAGTAAAGTAGATAGGCTATAGTAAAACTACCTAGGAACTACTAAGTAACCTAAGGAACGCTATAGGAAAGGTATGGGAGTATTAAAAGAAAGTAGGTTAAGTAATATTAATAAAGAAAAATTGCCAAAGAATAAGTCACCTAAGGGGGACCTAAGAGGAGCAATTACTAAGCTACTCGGAGTTGTTTCCCTTATAAGAGGAGAGCCAGTCCTTTTATTACCTAGCTTAGATAAACCCTATTAAATAAGTTTCCACTCCTTAAAACGGACCTTCTTATAAACACGTTTAAGACGTTAAAGATAAGTATAAGCCAAATGTTAAGCTTTAAGGACGCATGCGGACTTTTCTAAGGCACGTTAAACCTTAAGTAGCGTAGAGGCCAGCTTACCATTAAGCTTTATAGTAGTAGATTGAATACAAGACCCTATAATAAGTTACTTAGGGAACTTAAAGACTGTTAAAAGTTATAGGACGCGTATACTTAGCGTTAAAGACAGAGTGAATATTACAGGACGATTAAACGTTTGCTTTAGTACACTTAGAGTAAAAGAAGGGTTATTAAGACACAGGACTTGCTAGCGCAATATAAACCAACCCCTCTTTAGCGCAACGAGAGTAGGGAATCGCCATCACCTCACCTAGCAACAGTATGGAGGAAACCGTATAAAGGCAACACTTAACCTAGGAAAAAGAAAAAGAAGCTTTAGGTATAATAAGTACAAATATTAACCAGAATAATTAAACGGATATTACACCTCTAGTAGACAACTTGGAGATGTTAGGAATCTTTAAAGACAAAGATAAAGAGGAGGGAGATAGTATTATAGACGCTTTAAGTATAATATTATAATTACTTAGAGAAGAGTCGGCGGAAGCTAGTTAGTTAATATAGGTATAGTCTAGGATAGATCTGGTAGAACTATATAACAAGAAATAGTAACTAAGGTCACATGATATTAAACGCGTTAGCTGCGTTAAACAAAAGGAATATTATATTTAACACAGATAACACATACCTTACGTACAAGAGAGGATTTCTTAGGAGTATGGTTGTATATTTAAAGGACCTTAGTCCCTACTATAGATAGTTCTCTCCTTGTAGTAAATCTTAGAATACAATTAGAGTTAATCTGTTAGGCAACCACTCCACTAGTTATTATTACGTTGTTATTTTATTCTTACCTATATACCTAGCCCAATAATAGAACCCACTGTAGTTCCTACTATAAGGTTCCGTTATACTTACTAAGCCTCTTGCGGGTCCTTAGTTCTACACCTTCCTTAAATACCTTTAGATGGTGCAGAGACTTAATTAACTATACTAGGCCTTAATAGGAAATTAGTATATAATCGGTAGATTCTTAGAGAGTGCGCTAAATGACGCCTTAAGGCCTTAACACGAGCGATAGAATTTAACCTTAATCTACTAACCTACTACTTAAACCTAGACTTGCTATTAAGCAAGCAAGCCAAGCCGGAAAGCCTTAGCTTACTGGCTTGAAACTTTTCGCACATGAAGCTGGCTTGCTTGGCTTGATAGGTCGAAACGGTCGGCTTGCTTGGCTTGCTTGAAGGCTTGTTTGATTTTATAGATATTTTGGAGAAATATATACAAAATTAAGCCTCCGAGCCACCGATTTGGCCAAAAAGCTCCTCTACAGCCCCGATTTATAATCGTCGTAATATAAGATAGCATAGAGATAACATAATGAGGAAGTTCACGTGGTTGAGGGCGTCTATCGCAAGGTTTGGCATGGTGGTGAGGAAGGTTTCGGTAGGAAGGCTTTGCCAGGAGGATCCTGCTGTTAGCTCCAACGGTTAGCTACTAGTTATACTAATCCCGGTGAACTTATTACCTTATCTGCTAGATCCTTAAAGCCCATTCTTAAATAGCTGCGATTACACTGCAAAGCAGCAATGATATTAGGGCGAAGCTTCGAGAAACGCGGTTCTAGTAGATCACCAGCTTCATTGAACGCCCGTTCGCAGTCGTCGCTTATGGCCAGTATAGTCAATATATCAAGAGCCATCCATGCTAGCTTCGGCTGAGTTGTTTGCCAATGGGTGATCGTCTGGTAGTGGCAGCAGAGTCTTCCAAGCTTCGTATTCGTCCGACGCGTCGATAGAGCTTTAAGCCACGCGGCAGGTGTATTACCTAAATAGTCCTGTTTGCTCCATTTGCATACTCAGAAATATCCAAAATCGGTCATCTACAACACCAAAAATCTATCGCGAACTTCAGACCTCTACCAAAATTATATATATATATTTCCTATCAAGCGGGCAAGCAAGCAAGCAAGCAGACCCTCTTTTGGCTTGCTGGCTTGCCCAAATCAGGCCCTTCGGCTTGCTGGCTTGCTTGATTACCAATCAAGCAAGCCAAGCAAGCTGTCAAGCCAGCTTGCTTAATAGCAAGTCTGCTTAAACCTACCACCCGAATCTAATGGCCACAACATTAGGGAGGGCTCATACTAGTAGGAAGGATGGATATACTTTAGGAGAGATATAGGGTAAGGCTATAGGGCCTCTAGAGCTCTATGGGCAATATAGAACACCTATAGGGAGGTGCTGCCAAAATTTTAAGAGATATTTTACTGAGCAGGCGCTGTCTCTAGACACTAGGGAGGGCGTAACTCTTTATTAAACACTTATTCTACCTTAGAGGAGCTTCAGTAACCCTTATTAAGCAATCCTACACCCCTATATATAGTGTATATAGCGGTATCGTTGACTAAGCTTGAGGGAGGGTGTTGGAAAACAAGCCCGCAACGATATCACGTGATGAGACTTGGGAGAACCTCTTGGCAGGAATCTGACCAATCAGAGAACTTCGACCGCCGGTCGAAGTTCCTTGAAATCTCTTCAACCACCTATATAGAAAATAAGCAATGCACAGAGTTTTAGCCCCAATAACCTTATTTCAACATAAGGAAACAACCCTAGTTCGACCTTCGGTGTCCGTAGTCGTTCGGAGTCCGACACCTCAGCAGTAAAGCTACCTCCGTGGCCAACACTTATTTATTGCTTGTATATAGTTAATTTAGTAGTAGCGGTGGTTGACAGACCTTCAGTGTTTTTAGAGTTAATTTCTAATGGCCAAGGCAATGCAAATAGTGTAAATAAGTCCTTTTAGGCAACCGTTAAGCCTGTTTAAAAACGTTTTTCCGCGCCGACCGAAAGTCTCGCGCAACTTACTTCTTCGATCCTCTACACCACTCCAAGATCGCGATATACGCGCTGCCTTTACCGTGTCTGCCTCATAAACTGCCTCCGAGCCGCACGAATGAGCCTATACTACAATTGATTGATGGTGGAGGAGCTTAGTGGGCAATCTACTGCTTCTGGGCGAAGCCATAGCGGATTTTCTATACAACTTCAGATTCTATACTGTCTTGGCAAGCAATTAACAAGCAAGCAAGCAAGCGGAAGGCCTCCAAATCGGGCAATCAAGCAAGCAGAGGGGTGTTTTGCTTGCTTGCTTGCTTATCAGCAAGTCTGCCCGTATCAGACATAGTACAGACAGCTGCCTCCAAGACAATCTACGTAGGCAAAGGAATGCAAGACAAACAGACAAACAGACACAGACTCGCAGGAGTACTCAACCACAAGCAAACAAGCAAGACAAGCGCAAGACAAACAAGAAAACTATTTGGCTCTAGACTATTACCCCCTCCAATCCGCGCACTTAGCCTTCTATGTCAGGCCTTCAATGCTCCATTGCGTCCTGGCATGCAGCCTGAAGGTCTTCACCGAGCGCTACATCTTCCACCGCAAATTCAGGAGCGACTTCTACAAGAAGTGTGTCAAGAGTCTCGATGATGACTTCGCAATCAAAGGCCCCCCCTGAATAGACCCCGAATTCCCAAAGCGCATCGAGCCACATTGTCGCGGAGACTGGCGCCCCATCGTAGTACTGCACGCCGGCGAAACCGGCGGCGTTGCACAAAGTCATCTTCTCCTCTAGGCACTCGCCGCCTTTTCCTTCGACGCATGCAGTATATTTCGTCTCGTAGCAGTTTGTGCTGTTAGCTGAAGTTTGTGCTGTGAGGGCAGCGGATCTAATCATAGCATCGCGGAGTTTCGTATCGTTGTATGAGCTGCTCTGCACGCTGACAACAAGCTCGCCGTCTTCCCCGCGGGTGGTATCTTCTGCTATGTAGACGATTTGTTTGATCGCCACCGTAGTCGTGGAACATGACGCCCAATTCCCCGTGGCAGTAGGACAGATTTTGTTGAGAGCGCTGGATATAGAGGTGTATAAAGCAGTTCCATTTAAAGTCCCAACGTTTTGCTGTTTTTTGCCGACTTGCACGGTAGCTGATGGGGCAAAAGTGAGCGTTACTGAACTGCCTGCGCAGTAGGTCTCCGTAGTGCCGACGTAATAGGCCAAAGAAGTGGACTCGCATGCAATAACATCGTGATTTAAAAAATTCGTATAGGTGTAGGCGAATTGGGGAGTGTTTCTAGGTGTGGCACTTGATGACATAGACGTCGGGGTTGGCGGAAGAGTTGTCATAGGACATGGATCATAATGTTCACCTGTATTGGTGCCTGTCGATGCCGCAAGGGGCAACGTTATAGTGTCGCTGCAAATACAGCTGTTGCCCTTTTCGCCCACACTAAAGGTGCATAGAGGACTAGCCGTCGCGGAAGCGCCAACAGGGGTGATTGTAGAGATCGTACTTGAAAAAGATGCCAAGCAAGAGAGATCCCTTTTCCCATTCGGGCTGGGATTGGCAGCACACGGTTCGCCGGTCGGACTTGAAGAAGGAGATGCCGGTTCATCTTCCGCGAGCGTATACTCCCTTCTTGACTTTTCTGTCATTGTGCCTGCCTCAAATGTGATTTCTATGACCTTCTGGATCGGATTCGGTTCTCGTTGGAGCGCTTTCTTTTCCTCCGAATTCCAGATACACTGCTCCGGAATGCCTATGTCCTCGTCAAGAAGCAGGTAGACTGTTGTTCCCAGACATCTTTCCGCATAGGCTTCTGATGACATCGCAGCATATCTGTTCCTGTTCACATATACTTTCTTGCCACTCTGGGTTGCCGCTTCTGTGTCCGCATCAAAGAAGGACTTCCTAGGTTCCTCTTCATCCTGAAACAAAAACTTAGGATAGGTTTCCCAGATTGTCCTTAACGGTGGGTTTAGTTTTATCCAATCCCTAGCTTCTGGGGTTATGCGGCAGTAGAATACACAGTTGTTTTCCGGTTGATCTTTTGTCAGATATGAAAGGAACCAGTCTTTGTTAATATTATTTACTGGGTCGGCTGGGATAGGCAAAGCGCCTGCTGGTGCCGGGGGATTGTATGATGTATCCGGAGGAGAGTTGTCTGCTGGGAATGGAAAAGGAAGAGGGATTGCCTTTCCTATAACAGAATCTATGAATCCTAGGAGCAATATGCTTGTGAGAAGTAGATAACCCAAAAAGTGTGCTGACGGAAAATTTGCTCGCCTATAAAGCATAATGCTCAAGATGGAATGCAAGAAACAAAGTTGAATGTGGTAAAGGCAATATGGCGATAGATATTATGTAAGAGTAGGTATATTAACACCTGTGAGTATGAGTGGGAATTAGACGATTAGTTTTACAAGATGGATTATAATCTTTACTTCCTCTTTATATTCGCTAGCTAAGGATCTGTTTGAATACGGTTTCTTCTTTCTAAAAAAGACATCCTGACACGTCTAAAGTCAGTTATCTGTCCTTCACAGACTTAGGGTGGACACAGAGTCAACATGAAATATGCTGTTGGTGTAAGTGAACAATGTTTGTTGCCTGTGTTTCATGAGCGGCGCTTGAACATGAAACAATAGCTTTCAAGTGTATTCAGGGGTGGCGCATCAAGCCAACCATCACGTACGAACCATACGAAAGGGGCAGATATGAGAATACCGCTTTCATGTTGCAATAGCAAGCCTCGCGATCAGATGTTAGACGGCTTGTTAGGCGAAATAAATTTTGCAACTAACTGTAGCTATATGAATACTGAAAGGACTTATACTAGACAGTCCTATTACAATGTCACGATTAGAAGACGGCAGCGTGCCATTAAATGATGCTGTGCATCGCGTTAATAGGTTTGTTTCAGGGGAACACCGAGAATTAGGAATCAGGGAGGATGGGAAAATATTGAAATGAAGCGGCACGTCGTGAACATTTGTCCCAGTGATATTGGATGTGTTTTGCGCATGAAGAGGGCGCAGTTAGGCGACAGGAGGATCTAGTTTTTGTAGGATGTAGACGTATATCCACAAGCATCAATCAATATCCATCCTACTGATGTTGAGGCGACGTTGATAGAATCCATGTTTATAGAACGCACCAATAGATGGACGAACAACTTTGTTGTAAACGCGCTAGCGGCACAGTCGCTCCTTCGTACGACCCCGCCCCTTCGGGCTGGCAGATGACTTCCCCCCACGTCAACTCGACTACGCCGCCAACAACTCAAGGCAGTTCAGGACACTCAGTCTTCACTCTTTGTGAAATATTTAAGAATCAGCAAATACGCCTCCCAGTTCTCTTTGGGCCAGCGTCCTTCCTGTTTTTTTATCATAATAACTTCCACAATCTCCATCCTGGTCTTTTCCATTCTAGCGATCACAGTCTTCCGCCTCCAAACCTGTGTTATCCTGATTACCGTTACAATGCGTTACGCGAAAACATCGTTGCTTCTCCTTCTTACCTATCTTCTCGCCTTCACCAGTGCGGGTCTAAATGACATAGGCGGAATGTTTCCTCCGAGAGACCTCATTGGAGATATAGGAGCGAAAGCTGTCGAATCCCTCTTACCTCGAGCTAGCACTCAAATCGTGGTCAGTTGTGAAGTCGATTATTCGCTTAGCTCAAGTCTCGTACCACCTCCGGATATGATCCGCAACGTCGGTGTTCAGATTACAGGTCTCCCTGAAGCCGATAATCACGTCGATGCGTTTAAGAAGGAGATCGAAGACGCCTGTTTCGCCGACAACCTAAAAGAATATACGCCTTTCGCAAATTTGGCGAATAATGAGGTTTCTGTCACTATGAAAATCAAAGCCATAATAGATTTTAGGAGCGAAGGTGCCGCGCCAAGGAATTGTCAGGAAGACGCCATCAAGAAGTTTACGGGCCTAACAGCCTTCTCTGGCTGTGATTACCTCGGGCTCTAAAGCCCACCTGCAAGACGATCCCAGGCTCTAAGTAATTTGGTGGAAAAATTGAAAGCTTTATTCTTTTAGGTGTGAGCGCTCATCTAATCCAAAAAGCTTTTCATGGTGTTTCAAAGAGCACTTGTCTTGCGCTTGCCTTTTCAGACTCTTGAGAAGTGGACAGGTCTTCCGCTGTGTACGATATATTTGGTCCTTGAGGGTGGGGTCTATAAATTGTAGTTGAACGTTTTTGCTTGCGGTCTTGCCTCCTAGTTAATCACAAGTATAATTGAAGTGGCTAAGCATTAGCAAGCCTACAATAGTGCTAAACCCCACATTACTAAATCTGGAGCGGTCAGAGTCTACATTCCTACCAAGTTTCTAACTTTAAGAAAGCTGAATACTGATAATAGCTTGTTATAACAGATATCTAGGCTTTATTAAACTTACAGAAACCTCTGTATAAGGGCTTTTATAACTTCCCTTGCTTTATATGGGACCATACTATGCAAAATCTTTTTCACGTGCTAAATAATTTTTTTTTGAAGGATATGGTTACCAAGAGTAGAAAAGCTGGTTAGCGGTAAAACTGTCGAATGACCCGCGTCTGGCTCCACCCGACAAGCTCCCTTGCACTTATCTTATAAATCAGACCCCCGGCGATAGGCATTTCTCCCTACATCGATCCTGCCCGAAATAGGATAGTGTTGCCTGTTTGGCAATTCGGCCTCCCACTCTCAGTACCACCCGCGCCCATTTGTCGATTAATGGATACATCTTAGTTTTAGGCACTTTTCTTATATGGAAATATATATATATAACTATCTCAGTATTCACATGTTAACTCAATCTCTTGCGTTTACTTAACTCCACCTTGATGCAAACTCTGACGGGCTCCCCGTCCTTGTCTGCCTCTCCTCTGAGAACTCTGAGAGTTCGCTCACCTGCCTCTCTGCGCCCGACAGCTCCCTCGCTGACCTCTCTGCGCCTGGCAACTCTCTCGCTGCTCTCTCCCCACCTGACAACTCTCCCGCTGCTCTCCCTCCAACTAACGTCCCCGAATACACTGCTTGCGATTCAAACGGATTCGCAACTCCGCTTCTCAAACCGACCGGGCTCTGTGCACCCGACTCTGGCACCGGTCTGCGCGGTACAACACGCTGACTCTGCGACGCCGCATACGAGCCATCCCTGGGACTCTGTGCCCCGCCACTCTCAGTACGTGTTCGCATCCCCGCAATTATTGGGATGGGAACAATAGGATGGTGCGGTGGAGGTGGAGGCGGAGCGGCACCAGTTCCCGAGCCGACCACGCCACTCCACCCCCCTCCGCTCGGATCGCCAGCCATACCACTCCACCCAGGGTTTGCAGCCGAAGATCCAACGTAGCCTGTTGGAGCAGCGGATGAACCTCCTGCATGGGCCATTTGACTCCCGCCCGCAGCAGTCCCAGCGGCTGACGATCCGCCGATAAACCCGAGTTTGAATAACAGCAGTGCTATCAATCCGCCCAGCGCTGCGACACCGGCGACAGCACACTACCGGAGCTGGTGGAATTCGCGCAAGACGTGCATGCGGCTGTATTAGCTGCGTTGATCGTAGCAAAGTAGCTTTTGGCGTTACTGGGAAGGCTCGTCCACCAGGTGGGAGTCGCGTAGCACCGTTTATACGAGGTTTGGAGAAAGCAGGCGGCACCAGGGTTGGTTTGGGCGGTCACGGGGACGGCGGATTGTAGCTCAACTAGAGCAGCGGAAGTGTCGATGGATATTGCGATTGTTTTGGAGTTTGCACCTGCGGCTGACACTGTTGGGTGCGGGCCCGAAACAGGGGGCTGAGCGTCTCCAGATTGGGATGCTGGCAATTGCGACCCGGATGGTAGGTTAGAAGGTTGGTCGGGTGTTGAGTTCGGTGGTGGTGGCTGCCGGGTTGTGGTAACATAAACCGTTACAGCGTCGGCATCGACGGTCGTGGTATAGGTCGACGTGTCCTAGATAGTTACGCCATTGTATGTGGTGAAGGTAGCCTCAATTGTGCTAGTGGAAGAGAAAGTCTGTTACGTATAGGCGTCAGCAGAGGTAGTCAAGGAGATACATATTACCTCTCCCGCGGCTCGCGATTATTTTCTCGAAATTCCAGCAATGTGAGAAAAAGAAAGCTGCAAAATACCGGAGTGTAATAGTCATACGAAGTCTGGTACGTCGTGATAGTGCCAGTATAGCTTGTACTTATCTCAGTGATTTCGACAATCTTAGTAGAATAGTAGCAGTTATCAGTACAGATTAATCCCCTTGGGGCGAGTAGAAGTGCCCCGTAGAGGCGGGCGTAGTCTTTAGCCGTAACGGTGACGGGTTGAGTCACCGTTGGTACATTAGCGGTGACAGTGACGGTGTCATACTATTGACTCAAGGAATTAGAGTAAGTCGGTTGTGGTGGTGATTTTGACGGTAATATGACGGAAACAAATCAACGGAGCAAATCAATGATTCGAAGAAATATAAGCGCCACTCCACAAAGCAAAACAGGGCGACAAGTTTTAGAGGAATTAAGCTATGAACAGAATACAGATCCAGTAACCTTTATTAAAAAGTCAAAACCTACTTCAGTAGAATAATAGGTAGAAGTATCCAATTCAGTACTCCATACAGTGTCGTACTCCCATGTCGTCTCCGCCGTTGTGTATGTTTGTACGGTCGAGGTTATCGTCTTGTAGTAAGCCTCAAATATTGTTTCCAGCCAAGTCGTTGTTTCGAAGTCGATACAGCCGCCGTTACAATCATTTGCACACGTTTGGTCATCCAGATTACATACGCTGACCGCATCACAGCAGTTGGATGTACAGTCTAAGAGGCACAAGTAAGAAGTGGTTTTTGCGGGGAAAAGGAGGGCAAAGATGAGGAAGAGCATTTCAAAGAATAGAGGAAGTAGCCGAGGCCGAGGCTGGAACCAAAATAAAAAGCGTCGAACTGGAGCGCCTTGAATAGGCTTGTAGATATGAGAAGCGTGGTGAAAATAGAGTAGTGGGTATTTCGAGTGATGCTGAGCTACGACTGGATGGCCATGCTATGATAAGGATCAATGGACCCCCCAATGTTATCCATCTGACCCGCCATATCGTTGTCCTAGCCCAGTTCGAGTTTCCATGTGGTTGCAATTGCTTTGGCCTGCTGCAAGAATGCTGAGCGGATTGGGGGCAGTGCACAGTTTCTGGGCGTGCTCATGTCGGATAGCAGATCACAAAGTGGTCATTCACTTTGAACTGCCGGGAATGGGCTAAGCTTATCTCAGTAAGCGACTCAGCCGGCAATCAAAGACAGTAAATCTCGCTAGTACTTAACTAGTATAGCTTTACCAGACCCTTGCTAGTATGATCGAATTAGGGTTAGTTAACAAAGCTGTCTGGATTGCCGTCTGAGGGCCTTTGGTGCGAAAATGTATGAGGGTCGACTCGAGACTGGTATCTCTCTCCCACCTTTTCTAATGCCCTGCTTTTACCCTAAATAACGTATTTTTAAAAATCTAATCGATTATATAACTAAAGCTACTTTTTAAGAATATTTATATAAAAACCCTATGGTATAAAAGTAAGTTGTTAAAATTACAGGTAGAAAAACGTAAAGTGACTTTTTTAGGTTGACTCGTGAGATTTAAAGCGACGAGTTTGGATAAAGTGCGACCAACTGCCCATATCTAATATCCCATATAATATAGCTACAACGTCGTTATTTATTGCAATAGATAGAGAAGCTAAAGAGCTCCCACCTTATAGTATTTTTATAATAACTTAACGTTATAAAAGGGTCAAGGTACGGCAGTGAAAAAGGTAATTTTGGTATATTTTTAATAAAATGCAACCGACTGCCCATATCTAATATTTTATATAATATAGCCACGACATTGTTATTTAGTGCAATAGATAGAGAAGCTAAAGAGCTTCTACCTTATAGTATTTTTATAATAACTAGACGTTATAAAAGGGTTAAGATACGGCAGTGAAAAAGGTGATTTTGACGCTGTATTTCCAGAGCCTCGCCTAGGCGCGATTTTGTCGCAAAATCTTATATAGCTAACGGCTTTATATTTTAATAAAAATCTAATTAATTATAGAAGAGACTAAGATAACTTACTTTATTAACTTATTAGATTAAATTAATGTTGTTAAGTAGTGAAATATACGTAAGAAAGGGTCTCCCATACAAAATCGCGATAATTTAAGTCGAGCCTCACCAAAATTCGCACCATAGGCCCTCAGACGGCAGGGCAGACTTAAGGCTAGTAGACAGCTGATTGGTTAAAAAGGGGTGGCGTTTTTTAGATGGAGACTAGTGACACTTTGGTATTAGTGAGTTGGCCTTAAGCTCTGCCCTTGCCGTCTGAGTCGCTTACTGAGATAAGGCTAAGCGATGGAATTAGTGCATGTTAGTAAGCCGCTGGGGTTTGTTGCCATTGGATGGAAATACAATGCGGCTTTTGTGGGCTCGTATTGATGCTGGTGTACATGATTGTTGGCTGAGGCTTTCGGCTTTGCATATTACATTGCTTCTCGCGCGACGGGAAGGAAAAGAATGAGAGGGTGATCGTATCTCTATGCAACTTTCGCGTAGACATGATGCCGTTGTGGGACGTTTTTATTTTAGATGTGGCTTTAACATCAGCGAGGCGTGAAGTTCTAGTCATCCACGTGCTGTGCAGCCCAAAAAAGACAGCCTTGTCGAGCCGAACACCAGCCTTGTCAAGCCATTCTTTGAGCCTATCGCGTCACTCCGTCTCCTCTAATCTAAGGGCTATCTAGACCAATCGCACCACTGTTCGGAAAATATTCCCTCAACTAACTTGAATAGCGAGGGCCTGATTAGCCAGATCGGGCTTGGTTCACGTGGTGGGTTTTGAGGTTCGCGGCTCGCTTATAAAGTACGTTACGTATCCCTTTGTGTGGCAACCGTTTCTTGCACTTTTCGTATATGCACGCCTCATAAGCCTATCTCGAGGCTCTATACTGTATATAGCTTGGCGTTGAAGCCTCTGGTCAGTGCGGTTACTCGGCGGCAGGGGTGCCAGCACCTCATTAACGTCTTTAACGCTTAAATATTGCGGTGAATAGCAGCGACATAGCCAGGAAGCCTATATAATATTTAATGGTCTGAGCTTGCTAAGGTAAACCCAGCGCTTTTCGCTTACCTCAGCAAGCTCAGACCATAGAATCAATTGTCTCGTTCCCAGACCTTCTCGCCAAGGCTTACCTTGCCAAGCCGCTAGCCGCTTTTGGCAAGACCTTCGTTAGAAGGTCTGGTACACGGTTCGGATTTTTATTAGTCCCGCGCGGGGTATTTAGGCCTATATACACCTACTTTGAGCCAAATTATCTCAACTTCTATAGCTCCCTAAGCTATTCCTAATAGCTAGAATTACCAAATCAAACCTGGTGAAGAAGACTACGTTGCCCAATTTGCCCGATTCCAATTCGTTATCTCATTATCGCGCCCGACGCCCCCAAGTCGTAGTAGCCGCACCTCTCCTATAACCACCGCCGCCCTCTTCCTACCGCAGCCAAAGTACCCAAACTAACGATCCAGCTTTAAATAATAATTAAGGACCATAAGTCTTTCATTCAGAACGCAAAAGAGTTAATTTAATATTAGAACAGCTGCATAAGTACTACTAGGGCATTATAACTTTTATTAAGCATTATGTAACCGCTTCCGGCCCTTCTAATTATAATACGCTAGAGCAACATGTAAATAGGCTATAGAAGGCAATATTTAAAGAGCCAGAAGTTAAGGAACGGCTTATGGTGTATGGTAATTGCTAGCTAGGAAGGCTCTATTAAGAACCTCTATATAAGCAGATAGAGCAAGAGTTAGAGGATCTTATACGCCTAAGAGAAGAGAACGGAGTTATTATTCCTAGTAGGCTTGGACAATTTAACGCCAAAGAACCAGTTGAAAAGCTCGAGCTTAATATAATTACTGCCAATATATAGCGCCTTGCTCCAACGCTATAGAGCTTCCTTATAGCTTTAGTTTAGCAAAGGCTATATACCAATTCTTGCAATATTACGCCTTACTGTTACGGACAGCTTAAGTACGATGTTACGACTACTTGGAGAAGAGTCGGAGGAAGCTAGTTGGTTGATACAGGCACGGTCCAGAATAGATCCGGTGGAACCATATAACAAGGAATAGTAGCCAAGGTTACATAATATAATCTATGTAATCTGTATAATTTATATAATCTATAATAGAGCAGACAGAGCATACATACCTTATAGAGCGAAGGGATTTCTTAGGCGTATAGTTGTGTATTTAAAGGACTATAGTCCCTACCCAGATAGTTCTCTCTTTGTAGTGAATCTTAGAATACAATTGGAGTTAATCTGTTAGGTAACCACTCCACCAGTTATTATTATGTTGTTAACACTGTTCTTACCTATATACCTAGCCTAATAACAGGACCTACCGTAGTTCCTACTACAAGGTTCCGTTACACATTCACTACTAAGGTTATGGTATTAAACAAGGTTGAATATTATGCCACCCAAAGCACTAGTTACAACGACGTCGACAGCAGCCATAACCTCAGGGTCAGGAGATACTAGTATAGCAGATATAGATTCTTAAGTAGTTACGCGAGGTTAGTTATAGGAAATGGTTAATCGCTTATAGGACAATAGTAGGCTACTTAAAGAATGCATTAATAGAATTGGAGTAGCAAAGGTCAAGTTACCTTTAATTAAATAGTTCTTAGGGGAGAAGTTAAAGCTCAAAGGGTTTCTTATGCAGATGCATTTTAAGGTTATGTAGGAAGAAGCGAAGTTAGTAACACCTATAGACTAGGTAGCGTACGCAGGACTATTCTTATTAGGGAAAGCTCTAGAGTGGTTTAAGCCTTACCTTACAGAGATATAAGCAAATAGTGTAACAACTACTAACCCGGACGTACGGTATGTGTTTACAAGTTAGAACAGATTTGTAGAACGGTTAACGCAAATGTTTAAAGACCCTAAAGCAACCATAACAGCGGAATGGAAACTTCAGAACTTAGTATAACGCACTTCAGCAATTAAGTATACAACACAGTTTCAAATACTAGCCATATAGGTTGAGTGGAATGATAGGGCGCTTATAGCACAGTATAAATAAGGACTTAAGGCTAAAGTCTAGGACACAATTATCCTAATAGAAGATGCGGATACTCTAAGAGAGTTAATAGACCAGTTAATAAAGATTAATAATAGGATCTATTAAAGGAAACAAGCTAAGAAAGGGCAAGACAGAGTTCTATAGTTGTATAAGGCGTAGAATACGTAACAACAAACATAGAGTTAAAAACCATAGAATAGCATAAAGCTAATGGACCTAAGTAGTACCAAAGAAACCTAAAGGTGGGAAAAGAAACTATAGAAACCTAGAGGTTAAGAATCTAGTAATTAAAGGACCTAGGAGCAGAGGCCAAACCAGAGATCTTAGCAGTAGAAGACGTTTAGGCGGACTCCATAACAAAAAAAATGGTTTAAAGATAGGGCTTGTATAAATTGCGGAAAACAGGGTTATTTTACCAGAGACTATAAAGGTGGTTAGAGTAATTACGCAGTAAAGAAAACCAGGCTAGCAGACAGCACGTATATACAAAGGGACGACGGTACACTATAAGGAATAAAAGAGTGTTTAATTAACAGTTTTGCGTATTATTACAATAACGCATGCCGAATTTATAAGGACGCTAAGTATAGCGCAAGCTATTAGCTATAGGAGCTATTATTATCTAAATTCAGAGGAACTAATAAACCAGCTTATAAATCGGATATTAAAGACAATAAGTTTAATATAGGCGAAGTGTTTACCAACAACAAGGCAATAAAGGTAGCTTATTAGGAGTATATAAACCTTAAAGAAGTTAAAACAGAAGTAGAAACTAAGACCATCACAAAATAAGGTTCAGTAACGGGTATTATAATACCATTGGATACGATTTCTATCGCTTTACAAGATAAAAGGAGCAACGTTTAAAAGAAACCAAATAAGTAGACGACTACTAGTACTAGCTTATTACTTAATAAAGGCAAAAGGCCACAGGCCTAAGATTCTTAGGACGAGATAAGAAAGGCTCTAGACTCACTAAATGCAATAAGGACAGCTCTAGAACCCATAATAGACGAAAACTAATAGGAAAGAGCAGCGACTCAGTTCAGTAACAAATAAATAAGTATAGGACGCAGGTTTAAGAACTAAGAGTTTAGGGAACAAGTAAGCACGTTATTAGGTAACCAAGATTTCAAATAATAAATAAGGGCTATAGCAGTTCCAGGTGAACCTAGTATTTAGCCTAAAGATTGAAAAATTAATATAGTAATTAAGAAGTAAGACGACTTTAAGGATCCAGCTATAAGACGCAGAAAATAAGAAACTATAGATAAGTTTAGGATAAGAATCATTACATAGCAAGAGCAAAAGCTAGATAAGAGGTTAGCTATGCTAGGTTGTATAAGGGACAGAGCACCCGTATAAAGAGTTACTAATAGGCTAAGTGCAGGGACACCTAGGGTAAAGTGGTTAGATAAACTAGAATAGGAAGAGGATCTAGGGATTCCAACTAGATTTAAAGAAAGATATACCAAAGGATGTTATAACACAGCGATGATAAGGTACTTTCTTATAAACAAACCATACACACTAAACCAACTGTACGGAAAGTGATATAGACAATAAAGCAATAACAAATAGGCAGATTTCTATATATGGCTAGACAAAAAAGTAGTCTAAGACCAACCTATTATGGAGAAATGCATAAACCATATTAAAGAAGCGTTGGTTATAATGTTAAGGAACCTAAAAAAAGGATCTAGGGACTGGAGAAGCAAGCAATAAATCTTAGTACCCGCAGAAGAAAGACCGACAGTCAGATCAGCTAGATAGAGGTTTAAACTTAAGAGTAAAGACAAGCTAAGAGTAGACCTAAGTCACTTAGCGTATTATACACTATTATAGATAGCTTATGTGGATAATACCTATAATATGCATAGAGTACCAAAAGACAAGAACCGGAAGTACCTAGCAAGGATATATTAGGCACTAGAAGAAAAGCGGTTTAGGGATGCTAAGTATATATATGGATGGCACCTAGTAGAAGTATAAAGCTAAGGGGACTTAATACTTTAACTAGGAAGATTCCTTACGGAAGAATGCCTAGATGGATAATAGTGGTGGGAGTGCCTAGAGAACACTTATCTATAGTATATAGAGGAAAAGAATTAAACTAAGTATTGGCCTAAATTAAACCAAGTACAAGCGGGATCTAGCAGCTAACAGTTAGGAAAAGGGGAGGCGTATAGAACTAGAGGGAACTAGTGTTAAAGCCTTAGACCCTTAAAGGAATTTAAAGACGACACCTAAATTTATAAGTTAAATAGCAAGATCAGCAGTTTAAAGTATTGGTAGATAGTAGAGCAACTAGAAACCACATATCACTAAAGGCAGTAGAAAGAATAGGGTTACTATATAGACAAAAGGAACGCCTGTATCTACTTATAACAATTTTAGGAGATTAGATAGCCTATAGAGGAGGCATTATCAATCTCAAAATAGGACCTATTCAGTTAACTATTAAAGGGAGACCAATTAGAATGTCTTTTAATATCCTACCATTAGGATAGGATAAGGCGATATTAGGAATACCTTTATTACAGAAATATAATCTAAAGATTGATTGGGTTACAGGTTAGGTTAATATTAGGGATACTTAATAACGCAAAGTGCAACAGCAAACCAAGTTGGTATAGTACTAAGTTGGAGTGATATACGAAGAGACTAAGCGGGGCTTAAGTTATGTACCAAAAAGATACCATAGGTATGGAAAAAAGTTATAGTTACTAGAAAGTGAACAGCTATTAGAATATGCAGTATAGGACTATAAGATAGAATTGGAAGAAGGAATAAGTCTAAAGTTCTTTCCAATCTATAAGCTTACTAAAACCGAGTTAGTAGCACTTAAAGAGTTTGTCTAGGAAAACTTACGCAAAGGATATATCAGACTATTATAGTTATTAGTAGGATATCCAGTATTGTTTATCCCAAAGAAAAACGGAAAACTTAGGATATGCATAGACTATAGACAGTTAAATAGTATTACTAGAAAGGATAGGTATCTTTTACCCTTAATTAGCAAAATCTAAGATAGGATAGGTAACGCAAAAATCTTTATAAAGATAGATCTAAGGTGGGCGTACTATTAGATTAGGATTAAGGAAGGCAACGAATAGAAGGCAGCCTTTAGGTTAAAGGAAGGACTATATAAGCCATTAGTTATACAGTTTGGGCTTATAAACGCACTAATAACGTTCTAGAAGCGAATTAATAGTATGTTAGGAGAACACCTAGATAAGTTTGTTATAGCATATCTTAATAACATTATCATTTACTTAGAGAATAAGGAAGAATATAAAGAACACGTTAAATGGGTCTTAAAGAAACTATAGGAGGAATAGATGCTAGTAGTAATTAAAAAATGCGAGTTCTTTACAAGGAAAACCAATTTTATAGGATTTATTATTGAACTAGGGAAAATTAGTATGGACCCAAAGAAAGTCGAAGCTATAGTAAGTTGGTAAGAACCAGAGAATATTACGCAGTTGAGGTCGTTTCTAGGGTTTTGTAACTACTATAGGAGGTTTATGGCATAATGGTTAAAAAGTATTAAGCTATTTACAAGGCTAACAAAGAAGGAGAAACCATGGGTTTAAAGTAGTAAGTAGAAGAAGCTATTCTAGGAACTTAAAGAGTTGTTTACCTAAAAGCTAATCCTCAAGATCTATTAACCAAAGTTAGAAACGGTTGTTGAGATAAATATATTAGATTTTGCACTAGGAGTATACTTGCTATAGAAGCACAGGGACGTATAGCATCCAGTAGCGTACTATAGTCGGAAAATAATACCACTAGAGTTAAACTACGACATCTACAACAAGGAGTTGTTAGGTATAGTTACAGCACTTAAGGAATAGAGAGCATTCTTATAAGGTATAGAGAAACCATTTATGGTTAAAACGGACTATAAAAACCTTACTGGATTTCTAATAACAAAGGAACTCAACCAAAGATAGGTTAGATAGGCGGAAATGCTTATAGAATACTATTTCAAAATTCAGTATACCAAGGGTACAGACAATGCACGAGTAGACGCTCTAAGTAGAAAGGCTGAACTATAAAATAACGAAAAGCCGTTAGGAGCTTTATTGCGAAATAATTAAGATAAATTAATTAGGTACAATTATCTAAGAATTATAGTAACTAAAGAAAGTCAGGTTTATAAATTACTAGAAAGTAATTGGATATAAAAGATCTAAGAAGCGCAAAAGGAGGATCTAGACTTAGAGTAATATAAGAATAGAGAAGCAATATATATACCTAAGTCTGTTGCAGAAGAATTTATTAAGGAATTCTATAAGGGAATAACACAAGGATATAATAGAGCTATAGGACTAGTGTTAAGACTTTAGGAGGAGTACATTATTTAAGAAATCTGGGGATTAGCAAGATAAGTTATAAAAGAATATCTAGATTGCCAAAGAAACAAACCAACAAGGTATAAGCTGTATGGAGGGCTATAACCTGTTAAGACACCAGGAAGACTATAGGAAGTTATATTATAGGACTTTATTATTAAGTTACTAAAGTTAAGAGATCCTATTATAGGACAAGATTATAACGCGATTTTAGTAATAGTGGACAAGCTAATAAAGTGGGGATACTTTATAGTATGCACTAAAGAGATATTAATAGAAGATGTCGCTAGAATCTATATAAAGGAAGTATTTATAAGACATAGAGTACTAGATAAAATCATATTAGACAGAGATCTAAGATTTATAGTAGCGTTTTAGGAGGTATTTTTAGCAGAATAGGGAGTTTACGCAGCAACCTCTATAGCGTATTATCCGCAGATGGACGGATAAATGGAAAGACTAAACTAGACACTAGAACAGTATCTAAGGCATTATATTAATCACGCATAGAATAATTGGGTATCGTTATTACCAGTTATATAGTTTGCATATAATACAACACCATAAGAAGAAATGGGGACATTACCATTTAAGGCAAATTATGGGTATAAGCCAAGAACGTCGTTATTGCTACGTCAAGCAAAGAAAACGAGTAGCACAGCTAAATAAAGAATGGAGACGTTAATAAATCTTTATACAAACCTTAAAGAAACAGCTAAACTAGTACAAGAGCGAATGAAAAAGTACTATAATACTAAAAGATCTGAGGGACCAGATTTAAAGAAGGGAGATAGAGTATAGCTACTACATAAAAATTTTAAGAGTTAACAACCAAGCAAGAAGTTGGACCACGTTAGACTAGGACCTTTTAAAATTGCGTAAAGAATTTTATTGGTTATATATAAGTTAAACCTACCAGCCAAAATAAAAATCTATCCTGTATAGTATGTCGCGATGCTAGAACTAGCACGCAGAGGTATTAAGCCACCAGTTTATAAGGTAGACACGTATAGAGGACAAGAAGAAGACAAATAGCAAGTTTTAAAGATTATTAGTCACGAGGATATAGATAACAAAACATAGTATAAAGTAAAGTAGATAGGCTATAATAAGACTACCTAGGAACCACTAAGCAACCTAGAGAACGCTATAGGAAAGGTATAGGAGTATTAAAAGAAAGCAGGTCAGGCAATATTAATAAAAAAGGATTACCAAAAAACAAGTCACCTAAGGGGGACCCAAGAGGAGCAATTGCTAAGCTACTTAGAGTTGTTTCCCTTATAGGAAGAAAGCCAGTTCTTTTATTACCTAGCTTGGACAGACCCTATTAAACTAGCTTCCACTCCTTAGAATAAACCTTCTTACGTATATATTTAAGATATTAAAGATAAGCATAAGCTAGATATTAAGCTTTAAGGATATGTGCAAACTCTTCTAAGACACGTTAAACCTTAAGCAGTATAGAGGCTAGTTCACCGTTAAGTTTCTTAGTGGTAGATTAAATATAAGACCCTATAATAAGTTACTTAGGGAACCTAAAGACTATTAAGAGTTATAGGACGCGTATACTTAGCATTAGAGATAGAGCAAACGTCGTAGGACAATTAAATGTTTGCTTTAGTGCACTCTAAATAAGAGAACAGTTGTTAAGACGAAGGGCTTGCTAGCGCAATGTAAATTAACCCCTCTTTTACATAGTAAGAATATGGAGACGGCATTATCTCACCCAGAGATAAGATTATAGCAACGGTGCAAGACCAACAGGCTGTAGAAGAAGAAAAAGATGCTTTAGGTATAATAAGTAAGGATATTAACTAGACTAATTAAACGGATATTACACCTCTAGTAGACTACTTAGAGATATTAAGAATCTTTAAGGACGAAGATAAAGAGGAGGGAGATAGTGTTACGGACAGCTTAAGTACGATGTTACGACTACTTGGAGAAGAGTTGGAGGAAGCTAATTAGTTAATATAGGCACGGTCCAGGATAGATCCGGTGGAACCATATAATAAGGAATAGTAGCCGAGGTTACGTAATATAATCTATATAATCTGTATAATCTGTATAATCTGTAATAGAGTAGACAGAGCACACGTACCTTACGGAGCGAAGGGATTTCTTAGGCGTATAGTTATATATTTAAAGGACCACAGTCCCTACCTAGATAGTTCTCTCTTTATAGTAAATCTTAGAATACAATTAGAGTTAATCTGTTGGGCAACCACTCCACTAGTTATTATTATGTTGTTAACACTGTTCTTACCTACATACCCAGCCTAATAATAGGACCCACTGTAGTTCCTGCTACAAGGTTCCGTTACACTTACTATAATAAACTCTTTATGGTATGCGCAATCCTAGCGAACATACGAGCCCTTTAAGCTAGCTACTGGTTCTATACTGCTTTAGGGGTTTATTTATACAATATAGGTATTAAACAAAGGTATATTACGCTTCTTTATAAGTTGGGAGTTATAATATTATATACCAGTCTTGCTAAAATACAAAAGGAACTAGAGGAAATTGGCAGGGTATATGCTTCCATACTTAAGGGTTTAGATAAGACGCCTCCGTTACTGCGAGCGGAGGGTATAGTTAAGGTATCTTAGCTATAGATTGCGCACTTAAGGCATCTTAGTCACTACTGGTATAATAAATAGTAACTTTTTTATAGCGCATAATTAAGGCAACTGCTTTAAAGAATTAGAACCAGCTAACGGTTGTATATAATAACTTTAACTAGAACAAAAGGGTTTAATATAAGACTATATTAAACACTAATAAGCACCTCTCTGCTACTACTTCTAAGCTTATACTTAACCCCAAGTTTCTATATAACGGTTTTTATACTTCTATGCTTAAACCTATAGGACAGCTTACTTATAGTATAATCTTTAATTATCCTGGTAACTAGGCAGACAGCTACACAGAATAGTGCCAGTTACATTAAATTGCTAAGGCCATTGCGTATGCAATACCAAAAGTTAAAGAGCTTAATATTGCCGCAGACTTCTAGCCTAGTATGCCTATTATAGATCGTCTCCTTCCACAAAAGCTACGCCACTTTATATTAGGTCCAATTCTAGAGAATAAGGGCACTCTAGAGGGCACGTATAGTATTCTTAGAAATATATTTAGTGGCGATAACGGCGAATGCGGGTTTTAAGAGGGCCAGCTAGGGTATAAGGATAGATCCTTTAACAATGGTAAATTGGTCTTAATTAATGGCAATTAGAAGACTATAGGCCTCCTCCAATCTATACAGCAAGAGCGCCATCTTAAAGAGCGTCACTATAAATAGCTAAAATGGTTTCTTCCTGTGGCTGGATTGTTCCATTAGCAAACTAACTATATAAATATAATACACGATATTTACTACGGACCATCCAACTGCTTTAAATTGTTGGATTATAGCAAGGTCTACTTTAGCGCGTATTAGGGTTATAGAACGCCGTTCTATTATAAAGAGGAGGTCGCAATTAAGTCCTTTAACGCCTAAATTACTACCTACTTCCTTAGTCTTTTTCCTTAAAATATTAAGGACTAGGGTAATAAAGGGGTTAATAATTGGATTACTGGACAAGATATTAGAAGAGGTAATAAAACAGCAGTAGTAAGAGTAAGATTCCTTACTACCTTACGGTGCATTTAAGAAGAGTTCCTCTTGCCCAGTTAACGGTCCTATAGTAATAAACTAGTTAATAAGGTATTCTAAAACCATATTCGATTTATACAAGATATAGAGATCTACCTTACACTAAAGTTTACTATTAAACACGCTAATATTAGGCTTATTAAACAGGTAATTATTTGCTACTATCTTCTCTTTACTGGTAGTGCAAAGAGTTAATATATATAGTTGGCTTTATACCTTACTAGATTGCTCGCAACTAAAGCCGCAAATTAAGTCCTCTAAAGATTATTGCTTACTAGCATATTAGTTAATTATAGAGGCTAGCAAGATAGTTAGTTTAAGATAGATTAACTTAATAAACATTACAATTTTGTTTTTAAGCTTCTTCTTTAAGGCCAATGGCGAACTAGTTTAGATGTGACTAAGTTATTTACTTAAGTATCACTTACCGCTAGTTACTGCCTAGAGCTACAGTATGCTATAAAGGACGCGTTTAGCCAGTTTAACAGTATATATTACACGCTAGCTGACGCAACTACCAATATATATTATTTTGCGCTTAAGCTATTAACTACTATTATAAGGCGGCCTAGCGGACGAAAGAGTCACTTTAGCTATAAGGATATTGTTAATATTGGAACTTAGAGGCTCTCTAGGGGGTTAAAGGAAGGACAGCCTATAAAGCTACCTTCTAAATTAACCTTATTATAATTAGAACCTTCTAGAGCTAGAAAGCAAAGAATCCCAAAGCAACCAGCTTACTATAACTCGCTTATTAATGGCTTTAATGCAAAGCTATAAGGGCATATTACTGTAGTAGAAGGCCTTAACAATATTAACGCAGATAAGCCTAAGACAACACCAATTAATACCTTACTTAATAGAGCTGCACTTAATACCTAATCTTATAGACTTCCTATCTAGTTTTAGTATTCTGTTTAACCAGTAAGTTAACTATCTACTTATAAGGTATAACACTAATTAATATATAACTATTTAACTTTTCTATTACAGCGGAGCCTCTATTTCAGTTGCTTAGAAAAGGTATAGTATTTTATTAGAGACTAGAGCAGTTACAAGCAATAGTGACTTTAAAGACAGCTATTACTATAGCGCCAGCACTAATCCAAATTAACTATTTACCTAGGGCAGGAGAAATTATATTAATAGTAGACTTAAGCGGTACTAGATAGGGAGCAACACTAAACCACTCTTATAAGTATTTTACATTTCCACGTTCTATAATTTTTAAATTAGTATTTTCATTTCCTTTTAAGTTAAGAGAAGAGCTACTTTACTTTAAGAAGTCTTAGTTAAGCATACCAGAAGTTAAAGTTAAGCATTATCTAAGTCTCGTTTATTCTTTTAAAAAATTGTTAATATTAATAATAATATTATATAAAAGTCTTGGCAAGGAAAATCTAACTAATTAAACAACTTTAACCGCCGGTTAAAGTTCCTTAACATCTTAAGATTTTATATAACAACCATTTTAATTTACCTTTTTAGTAAATCCATAAGATCTTAATTTTAACTTCCTGTTATCCTATTATCCTGTCTCATTTAATTATATACGCCTATTTACCATTCTTTGCGTTAAGAAGGCATTATTATTACTCTTCTCTTAAATTGCCCATTACGCACGCAGAATTTCACTACAAAATATCCGGAACCATGGAACTCCGCTTAAAAGGAAAGGCGCCGCCTCTGCCTTCTACGCCTCTGCCTCCCACTATCTAGTTAATGGCCCTCGCATACTAAGGAAAGGCGCAGACAATAGAGGTTATCCTTAAAGCTGCCTAAAGCCACCTAGTTAATCAGCGCGTGAATATCTATTATAGTTTAACGCAGGTTATTTTAAACTAGGAGCATAATGTAGTTAAGGCTATAAAAAACACTATAATTAAGATTAAAAAGGATGGAGAGCTTAAAGGAAACTTGGAAAGTAAAGAATAGGAAAATACCTTTGCAGATATTAGGAAGCTTTTTAAGATTACTTATAAGATTAATAAGATTAAGATAGTGCGGGATATAGTCAAAAAGGAGTAGAGAGAGGAGCTTTTAGAAGGTCCCTACAAGCTCTTTTACATATATTACGCACTAAAAAGCATTTATATCCTTATTAATTAAGCTAAGAAAAGCAAAACCGCCAGAGAGGATGTGTTAAAGATGGTTAATAATATAATACTAAACCGCCTAAAACTCTTAAAGGCCGGGATCTTAAGGACTCTACACCCAACACCTTTAGATTTCCTTAATGCTTATAAATTTAGACTGGAAGTTAATAAAGAGCTAGTTAAGAAATGGAGGCTTGCCTATTATCTAAGCTAGGGCTATAAGCTTTTAGTGCTAGCCTTAACTATTAAAGCTAAAGGAGAGGGATCTATACTAGAGCCAGTTACTCCAGGACCTCTATTGGTACCTTTTAAGGAGGTTAAAGGCTTAAACGCAAAGATGCTGCGTAATTTATTTCTGTTTAGAGGTAAGGTTCCTAAAGCTAATAGAGAGGACTCTAAATCTAATAAATCTACGTCTTTAGAGGATGTCTTTATTGCTAGCTCCTTACAGAAACGCAAGGCCGGAAAAGCTTTTAAGAAATCTCCTAAAAAGAAGCTGAAAATAGGACCTGTAGAATCTTTAGCTTCTAGTAAAGCTAACAGATAAAAGGGAAAGGCAGCTATAATTGCTAAAGCTAATAGAAAGGTAATTATTAGGAAACCACAGCCGAAACAAAAAATAAAATGCTTATACCATTCTAAAATACCAGTTAAATTAATAAAGGCTCTTAATTTAAAGAAAGAACCAAAAGGCGGTATCTCTTCTGTCTTGCAATAGTTTATTATAGCCTAGCAGGGAAATAGGACAGAAGTCCGCGCGTTATACCGGATATATCTTTAGAAAATAGTAGGGTTGCTAGGACTAGATGCCAGTGCTTCTTCTATAAATTTATATTTGCGAATTTATTTAGTCTCTAAGAACTACAATGCTATTAATATTCTCTGGATAGCCAAAAGCTCTTATTTTTGGTTTAAAAGGGATAGTCGTCCCGAGTATATAAACGATAGTCTTAAGATTTACGTTTATTCTACTATACAGCCTAGTAATTATTAAGTAGATTATATAGGGTTAAGGAAGCTTATATTAGGCTTAAAAGGGGAAATAGAATAGGACTTGCTTAGAATCCACTAGGCCGATTTGTTTAAATAGTGGAAAGATACTAGGATTCTAGACATTTTTAAGGAGGAGTTTAATATATACGCGTATTATTTGCGTAAGACCACTAGAGAGGAAAATAGTGGTATCCTTTAGACTATATGCTATTCTCTACTACAGTAGGTAGTTTAGATAGATCTAGAGCACTACCAGTATATAGTGGCTTTACGCGCCAATGGGGCTACTCGTTTTATTATATATCCAAGCTACGCGCTCTAGTTCCTTAGTGGCCATCTCCCTAAAAAGCGGAACTTAGAAATCAACCTTCTTTAAGTGCGTAAAAGAGGGCCAAATTCTAGAGAAAGCTGGCTTTGTTCTTATATCTCCCTAATTAATAAGGGGAGTTAGTCTTACATAGAGTTCCTACCTAGCATATATTAGTATATACCGGAATGGATAGGCTTACTTTAAGAATGTAGGGAACTTAACAGCAGAGGGCGTATTAAGAATATAGAAACTGCCTGGACTAAAGCTAATACTAAGAAGTTTAAGCTTAACTAGATGCCTATTGCGTTAAGGACTAGTAAAGTGTAGTTTATAAAAGCTACTATTGCACAAGGAGCCTCTTAAGCAATATCAAGTCGCTTAATTGTTATACCAGACTTAATTATAATCCTACTAAATACTAAGAGATTGGAGATTCCTGGGCTTAAGAGCTAGCAGGCCGTTATATAGATAAATCTAGACGCTTTTCCCCTGGTATTAACTCCTACTGGCAAACCTATTTCTAATGCTCCTCTACATAAGTTTCCAGCCTATATACAGCTGCAGGCAAAGAGTGCTCTTTTAAATGCTTTAGTTAGGAGACTTTTATAGGACGACCCTTAAGTAAGAAGAGAGCAATAGTTAATCCTAGATCCTTTATTAAATAATAAATATAAAGTATTTTAGGAAAGATATAGGACGTATATTGCTAAGGCTATTTATAAAAGCTTTAGAGAGCTAGAGAAATTTAAGCGGGAGATATTTAGGGTAAAGTTTTACTTTTTGGTAAAAGAACAAGGGCGTAAGCATCCTGCAGATGACCTAGAATATCCTAAAGACTTAGTTTTAGATCTAGAATATAAAAATAATCTAGCTAGTATAACTTCTAGCACTCCCCTGCTAACCAATTATAGTTCTAAAGGCTATTCTAAAGGCAAGGCTGGGGCTGTTACGCCTTAGGGCGCTAGGACTACTACGCTAAACCTTGGTTCTAATATCTTTAATAATAAGGTAGTACCTATAGAAATTAACCGGGAGCTAAAGGATATAAGCAAGCTTAAAGAAGATAGTTTTCGAAATACTGCTTCTAAACATTCGCTAGTATTTATTAATACTTTAGAGAATACTAATAAGCTAATAGTATTACACCGCCCAATGCCTTTACTAATTTTAAAAAAGGGTACTGCTTTAGAAGAACAGATAATTAATTCTAGTGTTCTCTAACCTTCTATATAGAAGACAATACAAGTAGAAATAGATACTGCCCGTAAAAAGGTGTCTTTAAAACTCTAGGTTAGTGTCGTTAATACGCAGGATAATATAAATACAGAGCTTAAGGCGGAAGGCGTAGATAATGTAGATAAAAACAGAGGCGATAATTAAGGAAGGGGTATAGGCAGCTTTAGAGGAGTTAAAGGAGTACTAGGTGTTTAGTTTTTTTTTCTATTCTTAAGCGTTCCTTACCTACTAAATAGGATCTATAAAGAAACGTTAGGGGATAACGTTTTAGGTAGGGGTAGTGTTAAATACTTCTTAGTTATTTTAGTTTATTTCTTATTACATATAGGGGGCTTAGGGTTATATATATTACAAAAGGAACCTAGGCTTTAACCTTATCCTAAAAACAATCTAACTTACCCTCTAGTTATTCTTCTACCTCTCTAGTGTGACTTATCTAATCCCATTCCCCTTATAATGCTTAATTAAGTATTATCTTTTAGTATTGGGCTTTGCCCTTCCATACTAGCTCCCTATTATTTACTGCTATAATTAAATCAGTATTTATATATCACCTTCCCTTTTAAAAAGCGGCTAGATCTAATTAACCTATAGCTTTGCCTATAAGCTTATTAAAACATTAGATACTCAGTTTAACTTTAATAATATTCTTAACAAGATTCTTAAATCTACTCCTCTTCCTTAGCTTCCACTATAGCTTCTACCGCTTCCTCTACTACCTCTATAGTGGCCTCCGTAATAGCCTCCACAACTATTATCCTCTACGCCGGCGTTGTCTGGCCGCTTGTCTCGCCCCTTACGCTCTTATTAAGTAGCTAGCTCTAGAGACGTGTGGGATGTTCCTTTTTAGATAAGGAGAATCTTAAACGCAGCGGGCCTGCCGGTGGGCTTAGGTATATTATATTATATTAACACTGGCGTTTTACTATTAATTATGCTTCTAGAGCCACTACTACTACCACCACTACCACCACCACCACTCCTCTCTCTGGCCCTGCGCCAACTCCTACTACTACTACTACTACTGGCCTTCTGTCCCCTACGCAGCATCAACTTAACTTAACAAATGCTACTGCCATTAAAGCTACCGCTAGACAGTTTAGTTACCAGAGCTAGGCTTTGTAGAATAGCCTAGAGTCTTACTATCTTAAGGGGCTCACGCCTATATAATAAATGGTCTATACGGCGAGCCGGCCCCGGCGGCTTGTGCCTAGTATACTGCGTGGGGGTTAGTATATAGAATATATCATTCGGCCTTTTATACTAATAGAAGTCTTAAGCACGTATGTAGTAAGTGCCACTTAGCCAACTAAGTGTGCGCCTTGCCCGCGTGGGCTCCCAAGCCTTACCTAAGTCATACTAGCCGTGGAAAAGGTAGGGTAGGTAGAGCAGCAGGTGGTAAGATAGGCGGGAAGAAGGGTAGAAGCGGTAAAAGGGGTAAAGCCTCTGGTGTTGTTACTGCTTCCATATAGATATCTTAAATTTAGAGCTATATCCACCTACCACTAATGTTTTTGCATAATATAGTAATATAATAGTTTATATTCTCTGCAAAGAACTCTATAAGTATAGTTATTTAGACAGATATTCTAGACCTAATAGCGGAGCCACTCCTATATAACGTCGTTACCTATAATATACTATATAGCCCTTATAGTACCTATAATACCTCCGCGCCCTATATATATAATAGAAAGTATAGGTTCTAGATTACTTATACCTTTTAAGAGGAAATTATAGTTAGAAATAATAATAAGCCGCTATTAGTGAGATTATCTATATTTAATATTAATTAACAATTATTAAATATTAAATATTGAATATTTTATATATATATGGTAGTATTTTACCGTTTTACATAGTTATATATATAAAATTAGGGTATACTATAGGTCGCAGTATAGATAATAGGTAGAAAATAGGTAAAAGATATATAGGGGAGGGAAAGAGGTAGGGGGAGGGGGAGCATTATGTCTAAATGCTTATGCATAACTATACACGCCTATGCACGGATCCTACTTTATTACGTGTTTCAATTTTATATAGAGGCTTAGCTCAATATTCAATATTTAATAAAATGTTTAATATAAGTTGGCGGTTCAATATCAATATCAATACGCCCTTATATTGATATTGAATATAGAATACCTCACTGGCCGCTATATAAGCGCCTATAGGATAGCCCTACCTTTATATAGCCTAGCTAGAGCTATATATATAATAGTAGAGATATAGCGCCTTATAACGCGTACTTTTTAACCTTCCTTAACGCGTATATTAACGTAGAGCCCTATATAGGATATTACGCTATAAAGTACGCGTTTAAGTATATATAAAGGCCCTAATTACGCTACTATAACCCTAGAAGCCTAGGCGGCCGGGGCTAGGCCATAGTACCCTATAGATAAAATTAAGGAGTATATAGACGCCCTATATATTACCGCGTATAAGGCTCTATAGAGGATTTATAAGTACTATATATATAGCCGCTCTATTCCTATATAGCAGCTTATAATCTATCTAGAAAGCTAGTAGTTTATTATAATCTAGCCTAATTAGGCCTTAGAGGAGCGTCTTACCTAGGATACTATATATATAACTAGATTAATATCTTTTATAGTTACTAGCCGTAAGCTAGGCTCTATAATTACTAGTATATATATATAAAGGAGTCTACGCTTCTAAAACTTAATAGTCTAGTAAATTATAGTAGTATTACCTAGAATGCGGGACTTTAAAATCTTATACTATAGTTACTTTAGCTTAATCTAGAAGATATAATCTATTAGATCTAGGTAGTCCCTTATACTCTAGCCTACTTTTAGCTCCGCCTAGATTTCCTACTAGCGTAGGTTATACGTAAAGGTAATAAAATAGTTAGGGGAGCTATAATACCGCGCGAGTACTATAGCGTTAAGATAGGTGTTATATATCTAGTATAGAGAGCTTATATAAGATATAGCGAAGAGTAGTAGATGGCGAGGAATACTAGAAGGAAGTAGTATAACAGATGTATAATGAGAATGGACACTATAGGAAGGAAGGAATGTATATAAAGGTATTAGTACAATATTTAAGCTTCCTAAAAGATAAACAGCCAGTTTCCTACCACACTAGTACAGCGCCATACTACTCTATTAGTATAAGGATTATGCAAGCCAAGCCTAATTAAATCCCTCAAAGGAAAGAAAGTAGAAGGAAAGAAGTAAGAGAGGAAGCCTTTATAAACGGTAATTAACCAAGATCACTTTATAGTTACAGTTAATTCTACCTATCCTTTGCATACATTCCTCCCTTTTAATTATATTATAATCTCATTACGTCTTAAGGATTATAGCTCTACTAAAAGACGGTCTTCTATAAAGATCCTTCTATAGGCAAGCCGTTACTTAGGACATCTATCACTATAAGCAATAACTCTTTCTCTTTCTTCTCTTTATCTCCATAATAAACGCGTAAAGTAACTGCAAGTAAGGCTCATCTAAGGAACACTCAGCACTATAATGGCTAGCACTTATAGAGGCTAAGAGTCTTCTACCGCACTCCCATTTTACCTTACTGCCATAAGCAATTAGGAAAAGAGTTTACTTCTTTAAAGCTAGTTCTAAATCCTCAGTCTTAATAACTGCTCTTATAAGGAATAACTTCATACATAGTCTTCTTCCTTTTATCCTTATTACCAGTAACTATCTCTTATAAGTATTATATATTTTTACGCTCTGCAATTTTTAATTTAGCATTTTTATTTCCTTTTAAGTTAAGAGAAGAGCTACTTTACTTTAAGAAACCTTAGTTAAGCATATTAGAGGTTAAAGTTAAGCATTGTTCAATTCTTATTTACTCTTTTAAAATTTTTAGTACTAATGCTATTATTATAAAAAAGTCTTAGTAAGGAAAATCTAACCAATTAGATAACTTCAACCGCTGGTTAAAGTTCTTTAACATGTTAACAATTTATATAACAGTCCTTTTTAATTCACCTTTTTCTAGAAAATATTATAAGGCCTTTATTTCGATTTCTTGTCATTTTATTTTATTTAGCCATACACGCCTATTTACTTTTCTCTTACGTTAAGAAGACACTATTATAACTCTTGTCTTAAAATACCACCTATACGCCTGTTGCGCACACGAAATATTACTATAAAAATGTCTGGAACTATGGAACTCCGCTTAAAAGGAAAGGCGCCGCCTCTGCCTCCTCTGCCTCCTCTACCTCCTCTGCCTCCTCTACCTCCTCTGCCTCCTCTACCTCCTCTGCCTCCTCTACCTCCTCTGCCTCCTACTATCCAGTCAATGGCCCTCACATACTAAGGAAAGGCGCAGACAATAGAGGTCATCCTTAGGGCCGCCTAAAGCTACCCGGTTAATCAGCGCGTAAACATCTATTATGGTTTAATATAGGCTATTATAAACCAGGAGCATAATATAGTTAAGGCTACGAAAAATACGATAGTTAAGATTAAGAAGGATAATAAGCTTAAGGGAAATTTGGGAAATAAAAATTGGGAAAACGCCTTTGCGGATATTAGAAAGCTCTCTAAGATTACCTATAAGATTAATAAGATTAAGGTAGTGCGAAATACAATTAAGAAGAAATGGGGAGAGGATCTTTTAGAAGGTCCCTATAAGCTCTTCTACACATATTACACACTAAAAAGCATCTATATCTTTATTAATTAGGTAAAAAGAAGTTAAATCTCCAGGAAGGATGCGTTAGAAATAGTTAATAATGCAATACTAAGCCGCCTAGAACTCTTAAAGGCTAGGATCTTAAGGACCCTATACCTAACACCCTTAGACTTTCTTACCGCCTATAAATTCGGATCGGTAGTTAATAAGGAGTTAATTAAGAAATAGAAGCTCGTTTATTATCCAAGCCAGGGCTATAAGCTTTTAGTACTAGCCTTAACTATTAAAACTAAAGAGGAATCTGCACCGGAGCCGGTTACTCTGGCACCTTTACTATTACCTTTTAAGGAGATTAAAGCTTTAAACGCAAAGATGCTATATAGCTCGTTTCTATTTGGAGGCAAGGTACCTAAAGCGCAAGGAGAAGACTCTAAATCTAATAAATTTATATCTTTAGAAAATAACCTTATCGCCCGCTCCCTACAGAAACGCAGGGCTAGAAAGGCTTTTAAGAAATCCCTAAGAAAGAAGCTAAAGATAGGACCTATAGAACCTTAAGCTTCTAGTAGAGCTAATAGGCAGAAGGGAAAAGCAGTAGTAATTGCTAAAGCTAATAGAGAGGTAATTATTAGAAAAGCACGGCCAAAGTAGAAAATAAAATGCTTATATCATTCTAAAACGCTAGCTATATTAATTAAAGCCCTTAATTCTAAAGAGCTAGAAGACAGTATCTTTTCTATCTTGCATTAATTCATTATAGCCTAACAGGGAAATAGAATAGAAGTCCGCACGTTATGCTAGATACATCTTTAGAAAATAGTAGGGTTGTTAGGATTAGATGCCAGCATTTCTTCTACTAATTTATATTTACAAATCCACTTAGTCTCTAAGAACTATAATACTGTTAACATTCTCCAGACGGCTAAAAGCTCCTATTTCTAGTTTAAAAAGAATAGTCGCCCAGAGCATGCAAACAATAACCTTAGAATTTACGCATATTCTACTATACAGCCTAGTAATTATTTAGTAGACCGCATGGGATTAAGAAAGCTTATATTAGGCTTAAAAGGGGAACTTAAATAGGACCTGCTCGGAATCCACTATGCTGATTTATTTAAATAGTGGGAAGATATTAGAATTCTAGGTATTTTTAAGGAAGAGTTTAATATGTACGCGTACTATTTGCGAAAGACTACTAGAAAAGAGAAAGATAGTATCCTCCGGACTATGTATTATTCCTTACTATAATAGGTGGTTTGTATAGATCTAAAGCACTATAGATATACCGTGGCTTTACGCACTAATAATGCTACTCATTTTATTGCATATCTAAGCTATACGCTCCGGTTTCTTAATGGCTATCTTCCTAAAAAACGGAACTTAGAAATTGATCTTCTCTAGGTATATAAAGGAGGGCCAAATTCTAGAGACAGCTGGCTTTATTCTTGTGTTTCCTTAATTAAGGAGGGGAGTTAGTCTTATATAGAACTCCTCCCTAGAATGCATTAGTATATACCAAAATAGGTAGATTTACTTTAAGCGCGTAGAGAACTTAACAGTAGGGGGCGTATTAAGAATATGGAGACGGCCTGGACTAAGGCTAATGCTAAGAAGTTCAAGCTTAACTGGATGCCCATTGCGTTAAAAACCAGAGAAGTACGGTTTACAAAAGCTACCGTTATATAAGGAGCGTCTTAAGCAACATTAAGCCGCTTAATTGTTACTCTAGACTTGATCGCAATCCTACTAAATACTAGGAAATTAGAAATCCCTAGGCTTAAGAGCCAGCAGGAGATTGTATAGATAAATCTGGCTAGTCTTCCCCCGGCATTAACTCCTACTAGCGAACCTATTACTAGTATTCCTCCATATAAATTCCCAGCCTATATACAACTGCAGGTAAAGAGTGCCCTTTTAAATACTTTAGTTAGAAGACTTTTATAAAATAATCCTTAAGTAAGGGTAGAACAGCGGATAATCCTAGATCCTACTTTAAATAATAAATATAAAGCATTTTAGGAAAGACATAGGGCACATATTACTAAGGCTATTTATAACAGCTTTATAGAGCTAGAAGAATTTAAGCAATAAGTATTTGGGGCCAAGTCTTACTTTTTAGCAAAAGAATAAGGTTATGGGCGTCCCGTAGATAACCTAGAATACCCTAAAGACTTGGTTTTGGAACTAGAATACAAAGACAATCCAGTTAATAAAGCCTCTAGCGCTCCCCCATTAACTAATCATGGTTCTAAAGGTTGCTCTAAAGATGGGGATGGAGCTATTACATCTTAAAACACTAAAACTGCCACTCTAAACCCTGGCCCTAATATCTTTAACAAAGTAATGCCTATAGAAATTAACCGGGAATTAAAGGATCCAGGGAAGCTTAAAGAAGGTAGTTACTGGGATATTACTTCTAAACATTTACTAGCATTTATTAATGCTCTGGAAAGTACTAATAAACTAGTAGCATTATACCACCTAACGCCTTTACTAATTTTGGAAAAGGATGCTACCTTAAAAGAGCAGGCAATTAATTCTAGCGTTTTATAATCTCCTATATAGAAGACAGTCCAAGCAGAAATAGCTACTACTTAGGAAAGAGTGTCCTTAAGCCTCCAAGCTAATGCTGTTAATATATAAGAGGATATAAGTATAGAACTTAAAGCAGAAGGTATTGCGGATAAGGATAATGCGGAAGAAGCGGAGGTAATAATTAAGGAGGGAGTATAGGCAGCTTTAGAGAAGTTGGGAGAGTGTTAGGTGTTAGGGTGTCTTCTTTTTTAGGGTATTTATTACCTACTAAGGAAGATATAAGGAAATATTAGAGGACAACCTTTTAGGTAAGGGAGGTAGTATGGTGGTGTTAAATACCCCTTAGTTATTTTGGTTCGTTTTCCTATTATATATATAAGGCTTAGGGTTATATATATTATAGAAGGAGCTTAGGTTTTAACCTTACCTTACCTTAACTTAATACAATTTCTTCTCTATCCTCTATTAATTAACAACTTCTCTAGTATAACTTAAGTCATTCTATTCTTTTATTTACAATACTTAATTAAGTATTATCTTTTAATGTCCGGCTTTGCCCTTCCACACTACCTATAATAGCAGTAATATTAATCCGGTTATAAAGCCAAAGCTCCCTATATACCACTATATATATATTAAACAGCTTATTAGTAAGGGGGCTTAGTAAAATATTATTAGAATAGCAACAGCTTACCTTCCCTTTATAACCGTAATAATAACTAAAACCTCTTTCTCTTCCTTATATCCAGTGTGTTCTAAATATATTGTATATTTAGGCTTCGCAAGCTTAATAGGCTATATCTTGCAGGCAATAGCACCTAAGTATTACGCAGAGAAGGCTAGCGTGGGGGTAGGCTTAAAGAGAGTCACAGTTATATAGCGGATATAGTAGCAACTAATATAGCTTAACTGGTGGTAGCGGTAGATATAGTAGCATTAAACAGGGAGTTAATTAATAAAGTTTAACTCTGGCTCGGCGTTAGATTAACACTAGAAATCCTAAATATTGCATCTACACCCTATAAAGAAGGGTGTAGTATATAATTATATTTAAGACCGGCCGCACGCAGCTCCTGCTATAGACTTTCAGATAATAGATCTGCGTGCTCCCATTTATTTATATAGTTGTTAAGGTATTCGCGTGTAGTAATTAGGTGGGATTAATATGCTATTTAATATAGCATAGTATATAGAACGGCAATAGTATAATATGTTAGAAATAGAGCAGATCTACTAATAGCTATAGGTACTGCTAATGTCTAAGCCTATATCTAAAGTCTCTTAAGGATATAATTCTTTTTGGCATCCAGACTTACTCCCTTCTTATTATATATTTTATATTTAGGCATTCTTAACTAAAGGGAGTTATTACAGTAACTACAGCAGGAGTCTTTATTGGTATTGGCAGTAATTAAAGCATTAGGCTCGGTGAAATACTTATATAGTATTTCCTTGATACACTTATATAGTATTTCCTTGATACACTTATATAGTATTTCCTTAATACACTTATAACCGTTACATAGCTAGAAAAACTCATCTCTTATCTCTGTACGCTTCTGCTTGTCTTCCTTTTTACCTCCCCGCTTTAACTAGATAGTGTTACTGGCTAACAAGTTATCCAAGTTTATAAAATTAACTAACGGTAATTAGGATCCGCGTAATAGTAATAGTTAAGAGGTAGAAGGGTGGGATAATAGTATATAAGACTATTGCTGTCAGCAAGAATTTAAACAGTATACTACCTTCGGCTTTAGCTGTGGAAGTAGGTCTTATTCACCAAAGCACCAGTGTTTAAATAGAAAGATTACTTTAGCCCTTCTACTATCGCGACCAGCTTAACTACCACGCTGTAGAAGAAAAGAGAAATGTTATTTAGGCGCCGGTATTATATATATAACCACTCTGCGGACATCCGGAAGATTAACACCAATCCTAATAGTCTCTGTAGCAAAAATAATTTAAAGCTTAGAAGATTCTGCCAGTTTCCTAAACTTATCTAGTATTAACTTCTTGCTAAATAATAAGGTTATTTAATAGAATACGGCCATAATTAAGCGGGTAATATTCTCAGTATATTAAGCTAGATATAGCTATTATAGGTAATTAGACATGTTTCTATGCGCCTCTATAGCTTAGACTCTAGTATTAAAGAATATAATAGTCTTTAGAATCTTATGCGGAGTAGCTAAGCAGCTCCCTCCCTAAAAGATGGCAGGATTAATATATGTTTTAATAGTTGGAGGATTAATAGCCTTATTAAGAAGGAAGCGGAGCGAGGTATATTTAGCAATTATATCCTTTAGTATCTAGCTAAGACGAAAGATAAGCTCTCTACGGGAAATATAAGTCTACTTAAGGTATATATTAGTATTGTTAAAGCCTAAGGACTTCTTTACCGTTTCTAACGTTTCTAGATTAAAAGTTATAGAATAGGCAAACCATAGAACCAAGCTTCTAATTAGAGTGCATACATAGCGTAGCTACGCATACTTGGGGCGAAACTTCTTGCCCTATTATATAACAAGATAAGCTTCATTAACAATAACTAAGGCCAATCGCTTCTTAAACTTGGGGTCTTTAAGCAGATCTCAGAAAGATAGTATACTGGTAAGCTTAGGACTAATAAAGATATAGGTATATAGGCCGGCTCTTGTATTCTCAAGCGCTTTATCTATATCCTTAACATCGGCGTTAAGGAGCAGCGCATTACCACTAATCTAATTAACCTTTTAAACTTGCTCTTTTGTAATCTCGTTTAGAGGAAGAAATACTAGCAATGTAGTATTTTTACAAAGAATTAAAATTACTTGCATAATAAGGCTTTTACTAAAGCCGGTTTATACAATAAGGATAACATTAATGCGATTATAGATTAGCCTCCAAATACAGGTTACCTACTTATTTTTTACATAGAATTCGTTGCCGTATAGCAGTGATATAGTACCCTAAATTGCGTTATTTCGTGCTTAAGTTGTTATATTAGGCTTCTTCTTGTCTTAGATTTTTCTCTAAGCTCTAGCTATCCATATCTTTAATATATCCTAACTAGCCAAGATAGTAGAGAGTTAAGGTGTATCCTAGCTAGCCAAGCTAGTAGAGAGTTAAGGTGTATCCTAGCTAGCCAAGCTAGTAGAGAGTTAAGGTATATCCTGGCTGGCCAAGCTGGTAGAAAGTTAAGATATTTATAGATCTATCTATAGTGACTAAGAAGCTTCGCTATCTGCTACTAGTAACTAAGACGCCTTGTTATTAGTACATTGCTATTTAAAGACGTTTACTGCACTAATAGTATTATCTACTACCTCGCTAGTAGTACGAGGGCAGTTGCGTACTGTACTGGGCGTATATCCAACTTTTAGCCTCCTTATTAAGGCCTTTAAGCGTTTCTTTATACCAAACAGCGCCATATAGCCTATTGGTAAACATAGAGTTGGTAGGGGTTTTATAGGTTAATATTTGAGTAGTATAGGCAGCAGAGGAGCAATAAAGTAGGTAATAAGGCACAGAATTAATCTAGATATAATATATTAGCTATTTAGGTGTATATCTACTATAAATATTAATATAGGAGGTTAAACATTAAGGATTGGTAATGGTTAATGGCTCTGGCGGAATATTTACTATTTTAGCGGTAATATTTAAGGCAAAACGTAGCGGTAACCACCAGGCCGTTTGCAATAATTTTGGCAGCGTTAAAATCGCCCTATAAAGCTCTAGAACGTAACGTTAGCCAATTGTTTATAAAGACGTTGGTTTGTTATTAATTAATGGCTGAAAAATTAATATGGCGCGTAAGTTTGTATAAGAATTACATACAAATCAGCGCGAGGGACTAACAAATTTCCGAACCGTGTACCAGACGACAACAACAAAAGATAATTAATATATAATGTAAGCAGCTTATGATTGGTTGATCGTCTAGGATCGAGATAAAGAATCAATTAGCGGACATACGTATATCCGCAAGCGGATATCGCTAACCTTTTTTGTCAAAAAGTTGATTCTACAGCCTGCCAGCTTCCCCCCCTCGAAAAAAAAGTATATTTCGCTTCGGTACGCAGGCTCGCCAAATCGCCGTAGCGAAGTCGTATGCTTGGCTGCAAGAACTTTGCTTCTGGCGGACTTGCGACCGGCCTTCCTCCGCGGTGTCGTGATCTTTGTCAAATATCGTGAGGTTTCCACCCGTACGATATTGCCAAATCCCATCGACCTCTCTGCAGAGATAGCGTTGTACTCGCGTTTTGGCGGCCACAACGGGAGGGGTAGTTGAGGGGGAGAGGAAGAAGCGTACGTCTTCAATTTGGTTCTCCTGGCCAACCAAGGCGATTCTCCATGGCAAAGTAAATAAAGCCACCCACGTAAGATCTAGGGCTGCATATAGGCTTAAAATAATCGCACGAGCTAGGTCTATAAACGATTATTTTTTTGCTCTTATACGTATACTTATTGCAACATTATAACGTTATAGGTAATATTACAATCCTTAATAACAACTTTTTTTTTATAGAGAAAATAAGCACGGCTCTAGGGGGTTATAGGCTAATTTAGACCTAATATCTATAAAATATTGGGTCGTCTCTCTAATGGATAAACTTTTAGTAGTATTTTAAGCCATTGTGGTTGAGCGATTTAGTTGCGAGTGTAGGGGGAATTATAAAAAAAGTCGTGATTCTGGTGGTTTCGCACAAACGTAGTTAGTCCGCTTGCGGACCAATTAAAAATCCGCACCAACGGAATCACGTCTAAGCTTGCTGAGGTAAGCTTTTCGTTACCTTAGCAAGCTCAGACCATAGAATCAATTAGCGGATATCGCTAACCCTTTTTGTTAAAAGGTTGATTCTATGGTCTAAGGGACTTTCGCGATTTTTGCTGGGCTAACCAACTTGTTTATATATAGAAATAGTTATCTTCTTTAACAAAATTAATCTCTACCCCTATAATAGCTCTTATCTTAGAAATACCGTTAAATTAATCCACAGAACCAGCTCTATAATTAATAAATATATCTACCTTATCCGCCCCTATAATGTTAAATAATTAAATCGCTTAACCCCACTATTGTGACGGCTCGAACCATTAAACAAATGTCTTAACGAAGACTTGAACAAATGCTTCTAACACGAAGCGAACGAATGCTGTATTACGAAGATATCAAGGTGAGGAGCAAGAGAAGTGGTGAGGCCACGTCTAAATACACAAGCCAAGCCCTAAGCGAACCCCTGACTAGGTGACGCGCCCCAGCGCCGTCACAACTATAAATATAATACTAGTTAACTAGTGGACGCCTATATAAACGCCAACCAGAGCATCCGCCGAGTAGATATCGCGCCCAGTAATAAAAGAAGAGAAAGTTAGAGTTATTGCTAGGCTTTTATAGGAGTGGCGATGGTCCTTTAGTAATCTCTCTTTAGTATAACTAGAGCTTAATACTAGTAGAAGATAAGCCGCAAAAAAGAGAAAGGCAAAGAATCTTATTACTATTCTTTTAGGGGATGAAGAAACTTGTAATATAATTAAGGAGGCTACGGATATTTATTTAGAACTAGTTAATATAATTATTAATATCCTTTATAAAGAGCTTCGTAATCTTTAGCAAAAGATAGTTATTTTTGGCCTATAGAAATCAGATCTAGAGTTTAAAGACGTTTAACTCTTAAAGGGTTATAGGCAAATTAGCTAATATACCCCTCTACTCTACTAACTAATGGAAGGATTATTAGTATAATTAAGAAGTAATAAATCGCGAAATCTGTACCTAGGGCGGGTTATTCTTCTTATATCTATCCTTTTATTAGGCCGCGCTTAAAGCTCTACTAACTATTTTACTTGGCTTTTTAGTCTTTATCTTTAAGGTATGGGTATAAAGCATTAAGTTCTATTACTACTTTATAGACTAGGGCTTATTAACGAATATAAGACACTTAACTGCCAGAAGATGGGATTGGCCGAATGCTCTAAGGAAGGTCATAATACTAGTAGTAGATATACTAGTACTAACGTTGCTAAAGACTCACCTCTAATTAATATCCGCTCTTAATAACATCTATATTATATATAATAATTTTAACTACCTTAAGCAAACATAATACTAGGTAATTGGGGATACTGGTATTTTCTATTCCCATACTACTAGAAAGCTTATCCACAGATCTTATATTCCCCCTAGTGGCCTTTTTTAAAGTATACTGCATAACTAGGTATAGCTTTAGATTAAGGATATTGCTAAGGCGCTAGGTAATATATATAATAGCGTTTAAAATCGGATTTTTATTTTTATAATTATAGATACTCTCTAAAGCGTATATCTAGCTGCTATAAATGGTATTTTTAAATCTAATACTAAGCTTAAATATCCGTATATCCCGGAGATTAATATTCTGCCATCTATAAAGATAACCTATATAAACCTAGGCCCTATTATAGAGAGTGAGGCTTCTATAAATAGCAACTACTGTGTACTTAAGACGATCTTCCTAGAGCAACTATAGCTTAATTGCAATAACAATTTCTAGGACTAATTATATCTAGTATATAGTAACCAGAAAACTATAAAGCTTATCTATACCTATAAGCGGGAGCAGGCGGAGGCTGCACTCTTATATAATAGCTACTAGTAGGTACTACCTGTTCTAGGTCTTTAGCACCTCCAGTTAAACTTCCTATATATAATTATAAGGACTTTCTTTAGTGGTAAGAAATATATATAGTAGTACTTAACGCTTTATACTTATATAAATCACCTTAGGCAACAAAATATTCCTATAGAGCGCACTTCCTTTTACTATCTTAAGGAGCTAGTACTGCATAGTTTTAATGCCCGTATTATTGCACTCTTTTTAATATATATCCGCAATAGGCTTAATATCTACAAAGAAGGCGCGGTTAAAAGATATATTAGATCCTTAACGCCCAAGCAGTTTCTATAGTATATTAAGGATATCCGCGCAGTAGGTTTTAGCTCTAAAGTTAGCCGCGAGGCTAATAAATTAGTTTCTCCACAGCCCTCTACCCGTAGAGGTTCTTAGGTTATAGATTAATTGCTTAGAGTATCTAGCTTTACTACTATAACCTAGCCCGCTTAGATTATTAATATAGAGTTCTTTAACCATATTTAGTATCTATAGGTAGTTAAAATATACAAAGTATTAAAATACGCCATTAAGCATGCAGATATCGGCCTCTTAAAGCATACAATCACCTACCTTTGCCTTTACTTTACTAGATTAAAAAGCAACAACTATATATCTAAAATAATATACCTCTAGAGGTTAATTATAACGGAGGTATATAATCTAGTACTTTAGCGGGCTATACTTATAAATGGGTTAATTAACAATTACGGAGAGCCAAATAGCTTTTTTAAAGCTAATTAACTTAATAAACTACTAAATCTTTAGCTAAAGGAGCTACTCTAATCACGCGGAAACTTAACCTTTAGGGTAGACTCTCTATTTAGGTGGAGCGTTCTTACTATAAGCTATACTAGACCTCTTCATGCTAAGTTTGAGGACATATTTGGTAAGCGGACGATATCCAATTATATAATTAAGTCTCCTGCGGTTAATATCCAGTTACTTACAGATATAATTGCTTAGGATTTAATTGTGCGTTAGCGTGTGCGAGATATTAGGTTTAAGGCACCTACTATTCTTTAACTTAGATTAGAGCGGCTTTTATAGGGTAGCGTTGCTAATTTTAATACACGGATGTCTTATATAAGCGGTTTACCATACAATCTTTATAAGAATTGATTTAATAAGGCTACTAATAATATGCCAGAGGACTTTTAAATGCTTAGGCTTATAGTACGTTTCTATTTTATTATATTAAGCAAGTTCTTTATTAATATTATCTCTAGCCGGCATATAATTTTCTTGGTATGTAGTATATAATGCCACAGTTAGCTGTTTTATAGTGCGGATATATAATATCTTTATCTTAGCTTATATAGATATTATAATATTAAAATTTAATATTTAGTAACCTAGTGTTGTATATAAGTGCAATTATACTACTCCTTTTAGCTATAATAGGTGCCCTAAGGTATCTATTATAGATCTATGCGGGTTTTATATATATTAGCTAGTATTTTTCTATAAAATTATATAGAGCTCTAATAATTTTAATAACGCTTTTTTTTTTATAGCGAAAATGATTATAAGACCTAAAAATACTTAAGTAATAAAAATAATATATTCTAAAAGCCTAGGTTCTGTTATATAATTAATTAACTTTAGGAAATAATATAAAATAGTGGTGTTAAGTTATTTTAATATCCGCAACCTCCGCAACGCGGATATTGATGATAAACTTAGCACATCTTGCGATACTCCCTCAGACGTGATTCCGGTGGTGCAGCACAAACGTAGTTAGTCCGCTTGCGGACTGATTAAAAATCCGCACCAACGGAATCACGTCTGAGCTTGCTGAGGTAAAGCTTTTCGCCACGATCTCTCGGAGCCGGCTTTTTTAATGTTCCGAGAGCGCCCTTGGCAGGATGGCGATGTTGAACTTGTACACCACCCAGGCGCATCTTGCTGTAAGTGCGTGTTGATCAAGCCTTCCACTAGCCGTATGTAGATTAATCGCCGATATTAAATGGAAATATCTGAACAACCTTACCTCGTGATTATAGAGCTGAAGAAAATGAGGCCAAAGCATTAATTAACGATTAGGTGCCTGCCTGGTAGAGTCGTAATAAGGCTCTTTTTAATTTTATATTACTAAATAATATTCGCGATTACAACACGCTTCCCTTACTAAGGAAGGCTTGTATGCCTCCTTAAGGGGTTATATACTTATAAAGGAAGGCTTATACGCCTCTTTAAGGGGTTATATATAAAATGGTAAAGAGCAGGTAATAATTGGGGTAGGTAATTAGGTAAGCGATTGGGTAAGAAGGACGACTTTTTAGCAGGTATGGCGAGCTTATGGTAGTATAAAAGAACAGTATATTGCTCCTAGCCTAAGCATAATAAAATTAACCTCTTTTATACTAAAATCAGTCTCTTTTAACCCTAATCTATATACTCTTCTTTAACTATAGCCTCCGCTAAGAACTTTAACAAAAATAGGCCCCTAAGCACGCCTCCCCCCGCGTATTCTCCTACCCTTCCTCCTATATATACTAAGCAGCTAACTTAAAGAGCTTTACCTAGCTTCTCTAATATTATTTACTGTTTAATTACGCCTTTCTATGCTATATCTAGTCCTGCGTTTGATATAACTATAATACCTAATATGGAATTAATGGATACACCTATATTAACCTGTCTATTCTCTACCTCTCCTTTAAACTCTCCTTTCTTTACGCCTAATTGCTAAGAGTGTTAAGCTTATAATTAAATCCTCCAGAATACCTTACACAAAGCTTAGAGAGAGTTATAGCGTAAAGATAAGAGAACTGAGCGACACTACCGCCATATTAATAAGTATTAGAGGAGCGTACTTATACAGGCGCGTGATCTTTGCCGACGTGGCTCTATACTATATAAAATACGGTGCGTAATTAAGGCCTTCTAAAACGTTCTCTCTATGCCTTTTACTACTATCGCGACTACTTTATAAGAGCCTCTGTTAACTATATACGCTATTTATAATAAGCCATTAACTCCGCAACGTGGTGGCTTTAGAAATCGCCTTAAATTTAATACGCCTGCGTGCCGGCGCTTAGTTAACTTTATTAAATCTTATAATTGGGCACGTACTGCTACCTATGCTGAACTCTCTGCTAAAACAGGACTTTACGCCTTTAACTCTATAATCGGCCAAATACTTAGGAAGGAAGGCTTTTGGCGATATGTCGCTTACCCAAAGCCGTGGCTTACTGTAAGGTAGCACTAGTAGCAACTCGCATTTGCCTACTAAGTAAGCTCTTAGATAATTAATAATTGGTTTAAGGTTATATGGATAGATAAATCTATAATGCACCGTGGCGGCCACTAGTGGATTTTTGTAACTTAACGGCCTAATAAGCGATTTTACCCTTACTGCCTTTAGCCAAGACTTCGCAATATACCTTATATAATAATTTGGGCTTGCTTTGTGGGTGTTAAGAAAGGGCCTTTAGTCTTTTAGAATAAGTAGGAATGGGGTAATATTACGGCTTAAGGCTTTTAAGATTATATCTACCCTAGCCTAAAGAACTTCTATGAATACTATAATAGGGAATATTATGTATTGTAACGCCTAGCCGTTTAACCCTACCCCATCTATTGTATAAATAGACGGCGCACCCGCCTATAGAGCTTAATTTACTAAAGCTAGACTTGCGGCTGACTAAATCTAACTGCTTAATTGGCCCCTAAATAGCCCTAATCTTAACCTAATTAAAGCTCTTTAGAAGATAATAAAGGAGTGAATTGCTTAGCGTCGCAATAAGCCTTATATAGAGGAGTAGATGCAATAGGTAATTTGGGAGGAGTGGGATAAGATTACAGAAGATCTATACCGACTCGTTATATCTATAAGGCAACGCGTACGCGACATAATTGCAGCCGAAGGGGGCATAACTAAGTAGTAGATTTAGGTGAGAACTTAAAGGAAGGAATTAAACACTCGTTTGGTAATTTGACGCTTGCTTGATTGCTCCTCCATAGAAATTAGTATATAGGCAAAATCCCTTACAATCGCTTGATTTTGAAAAGCTTTATTTGATTTTGATATGGGCGTCTTTTTAAGCATGCTAATCCGTCGGAGACTAACCCTATTTTACCTAGTAAAACAGACGGCGTTCTCCGAATGATTAGCAGCGCTAATAAGGCACTTACAGCGAGATGCGCCAGGGTGGTGTACTGTTGCTGCACCAAGCCTCAGAGTAAAGCCACCGCGGCTTTTTGGTGCCAGCTTCGCCTATCCACGTGCGCTCGAGATGACACTACCTCCGAGAGTTCGTCGTTTGGACGCCTGTTCTTATCAACAAACGTTAGACTATCACTAGATGCTAGCGTGAGAGCATTCGTATCTGCCAAAATCTCCATCGCAGTGGAACAGCCAATGAAGCATACCCTTCTCGAGCCTCGCACGGCACAACGATGCGTCTTTTAGAACGTCAACCTAACGGAGAGTTCTGCCTAACTAGGAGATTCCTCAATGATGCTGCGCCTCCATATGCCATTCTCTCTCACACATGGGGAGACGAAAGTCAAGAGGTCACCTATGAAGACTTGCTAGACGGGACTGGTCGAAAGAAAGATGGATACGAGAAGATTAGATTCTGCGCCGAACAGGCCGCTAGGGATGGTTTACAATACTTCTGGGTGGACAGTTGCTGCATCAAGAAGACAAGTGATGCGGAACTTTCATCGTCAATCAACGCCATGTTTCGCTGGTACCAGCGCGCCACAAAATGCTACGTCTACCTAGCTGATGTCTCAACAAATAAGAGGAAAAGAAGAGATAATGCGACGGAGACGTCGAAACGGGCTTTTCGAGAGAGTAGGTGGTTTACTCGCGGCTGGACATTGCAAGAACTGCTTGCCCCGGCTTCAGTCGAGTTCTTCTCTTCAGATGGCAAGCGCCTCGGAGATAGAGTGTCATTAAAGGCCCAAATACATGAAATCACGGGCATTTCTTTACAAGCCCTTGAGGAAAGGCATTTGCATACGTTTTCAGTCTCTGAGCGAAGGAGCTGGGCGGCAAATCGCGTAACCACAATTGAAGAAGACGAGGCGTACTGCTTAATCGGCATTTTCGATATTTCCATGTCATCTCGTTACGGGGAAGGCAGGGAGAAAGCCTTCCAGCGGCTCGACAACAAGATCAAAAAGGCAACCACCACTGTTGCGAACAATGAACAAGCGGATGAGAATAGAAATGTAGGAAGAGGTACATTCGACGCGATTCTTCGATGGCTAGCTTCCCCCGACCAGTCTATCAATTATGAGAATGCGCTAAGGCAACGCCAAGTCGGGACTGGCCTCTGGTTTCTTCGGCACAAGAGCTACTTAGAATGGATAGCTGGCAAGAGCTATTTTTTATGGCTGTATGGAATTCCCGGATGCGGAAAAAGCATTCTAAGCTCAACGGTACTTGAGGATCTCCTTGGACGGGCTGACCAGTGTACTGGAAGCGCTGTTGTCTACTTCTATTTTGACTTCAACGATCCGCAGAAGCGGAGAGCGGACCTAATGTTGCGGTCGATCCTAGCGCAGCTCCTTCGAAAATGTGCCGAAATTCCAGTAGCAGTAGCTGCCCTGTTCTCCTCATGCAAGAGCGGGCTGCAACAACCTCCTCTTAGCGCATGTGTCGATGTTCTGAGGCGAGTGATCATAGAGATACCGCGCGTGTTCCTCGTGCTCGATGCTCTGGACGAGTGTGATAGCCGAAAGGAGCTATTAGAGGTTATTACTTCAATATCAGACTGGAAAGCAAATAATCTTCACGTCTTACTCACAAGTCGGAAGGAGCGAGACATTCAAGACACCATCGTACAGATTGTTAACAGCGAAAACATGGTCCATTTGCAAAGCGGCCAAGTGGATCCTGACATTCGAGCCTACACCGTAGAGCGACTTTTGAAAGACAAAAGCCTAGAAAAGTGGCGAAAAAGCAACGAAGTCGAAGAGGAGATAGAAAGTGTTTTGATGAAAAAGGCACAGGGAATGTATGTTCTCTTATGTGAGGGTCAGTACATTTCTGACATTCGAACAGGTTTCGATGGGCCGTTTGCCAACTGGACGCGATCGCAAAGTGTCGCAACCGAGCACAGCTTCGAAAGTCACTCTCTACACTTCCACTTACACTTGATGAAACATATGAGAAAATATTATGTGCTATTCCTGAAGAAGATGCTGAGTATGCACGCCGACTTCTTCGCTGGCTAGCCTTTTCAGAAAGACCCCTTTTGCTCGAGGAGATTGTCGAGATAGTCGCCCTTGATCCAGAGCGAGAAGTTCCGTTTGACAGGGACGAGATTTTAGAAGACCCACTTGAAGTATTGGATATCTGTTCCAGTCTTGTCAGCACTACGACAGTATCAGCTAAGGAATCTGACGAGGGCTCCGATGAGGAATATTCTGATCGCCACAACACTACTGCACAAGCTGTGGTACTGGCTCATTATTCGGTGCAAGAATACCTCACGTCTCAACGATGCACCAATGGTCAAGCATCACAGTATGCTATGGATGAGGCCGTCTGCCATACACTTATTTCAGAGAGCTGTTTGAGCTCTCTTCTCTATTCCTTTTCAAAAGAAAACAGGGAAGATATCGGCAAATTAACTTTGAGCGACTACTCGGCACGATTCTGGATTAGCCATGCGGAAAAAGGACAGAAAAATGCTCGCTGGACTCGGAGCACTGCTACGTTTTGTTCAGATTCGAGTGCTTTGACGCAATGGATTCGAATTTATGATCCGGACGAACTTTTCAATGGCGACGGCGAGATGATACCCACAGAGTCAGTCCTTCAAGGTCTCTATTTCATAAGTTTCACTGGGTTTGTAGAAGTTGCGGTGCAATTGATCGAAAGATACAATCACCAAGTCAACGCGCAGGGCGGAACCTGTGGCAATGCACTGCAGGCCGCGTCCTCCGTAGGCCGTGAGGGACTCATCGAGCTGCTGCTCAGCAAAGGTGCCGATGTCAATGCACAAGGCGGACTCTATGGCAACGCGCTGCAGGCCGCGTCGAATGGAGGCTACCTAGAGATCGTCGAGTTGCTGCTCAGCAAGGGCGCTGATGTCAATGCACAAGGCGGACTCTATGGCAACGCACTGCAGGCCGCGTTGGAAAGAGGCCACCAAGAGGTCGTCGAGTTGCTGCTCAGCAAGGGCGCCGACGTCAACGCGCGAGGCGGATTCTACGGCAACGCACTGCAGGCCGCGTCGGAAAGCGGCCACGACGGGCTCGTCGAGATGCTGCTCAGCAAAGGCATCGACGTCAACGCAAAAGGCGGACACTATGGCAACGCACTGCAGGCCGCGTCGCATGGAGGCCATGAGGGGCTCGTCGAGGTGCTGCTCAGCAAAGGCGCCGACGTCAACGCGCGAGGCGGATTCTACGACAACGCACTGCAGGCCGCGTCGGCGTCGGCAAGAGGCCACGAGACTATCGTCAAGTTGCTGATCAGCAAAGGCGCCGACGACAACGCCCGAGGCGGATTCTACGGCAACGCACTGCAGGCCGCGTCGGTAAGAGGCCACAAGACTATCGTCAGGTTGCTGGTCAGCAAGGGCGCCGACGTTAACGCGCGAGGCGGATTCTACGACAACGTGCTGCAGGCCGCGTCGCATGGAGGCCATGAGAGGCTCGTCGAGATGCTGCTCAGCAAAGGCGTCGATGTCAACGCACAAGGCGGACACTATGGCAACGCACTGCAGGCCGCGTCGCATGAAGGCCATAAGACTATCGTTGAGATGCTGATCAGCAGGGGGGCTGATGTTAATGCACATGGCAGAAACTATGGCAACGCGCTGCAGGCCGCGTCGGCCAGTGGCCACAAGACTATCGTCGAGTTACTGATTAGCAAGGGATGTCAACGCGCAAGGTGGCGGATATTACAACAACGCGCTGCAGGCCGCGTCGAATAGAGGCTACCTAGAGATCGTCGAGTTGCTGATCAGCAAGGGCGCCGACGTCAACGCACAAGGTGGAGAACTCTACGGCAAGGCGCTGCAGGCCGCGTCGGACAGAGGCAACCTAGAGATCGTCGAGTTACTGCTTAGCAAGGGTGCTGATGTTAACACGCAAGGCGAAGGACGGTGCGGTAACGCGCTGCAGGCCGCGTCATACGGAGGCTACCTGGAGATCGTCGAGTTACTGCTCAGCAAGGGTGCCGATGTTAACGCGCAAGGCGAAGGACGGTGCGGTAACGCGCTGCAGGCCGCATCGAGCTTCGGCCACAAGAAGATCATCGCGATGCTGCTAGAACACGGCGCCATCTATGCGTGAAGTTGTTGGGACGCCAAAACTTCCTTTCGGAGGTCTCCAAATGTGACGGTTATACTCGTGGCATGGCCATGGATATATTGCAGAGTGCGCTTGAATTTGTGGACGTGTGAGGAGGTTGCGAATAGGCCAATGGAGCGGTCTTTGAGTTCGAAGGGCCTGTTCTTTTGAGAGCGTTAGCAATTCGAGAAAACAAATCTTCGAAAGCAAGACTATATTGTAGAGAAGGAAAGACGCCTTGGCCGTACAGTACTGGAACTTACTCCATCGGCGTAGGCGAAGGTGGTGCGGGGTAATGCGTCTGTCAACTCTCTTTTGGAGTGCATATCAGGACCAGGACAGAGTCCGCTCGTGCCTGTTCAACGAGTATGTTCCCATCTAGAAAGATTTGTAGGGTGTGCTTCTCGAATCTGTTTGCGGACGTGTGGAGGTCGCGCGGAGGACAAAGGGACGATCTTTCAGGAATTGGGGAGCCTGTCTTTTTGGAGAACGTTAGCATCAGAGGAAACAAATGTTTGAAAGCAGCAGGTCACTGTAGAGAAGGAAGAATCATGAAAGCTTCGAGTCATTCTGCACGAAGAGCATCACGCGTTGTCTAGGAAAGGTTGGTCTGCCAAGGCCGCACATGGTCCTCCCTCACCAAGATGCCTGCTTAGCCCGATCTATTCTTCACGTTGGGTGTTTCAAGCCACACAAAAGAGGTTTAGACCGTTCTCTGTATTTAAACGTACGGAATGAGAAATTACATACAGAACTGCTTTTACATGAATATCAACGTACCGTTGCTTTAACTCAAAACTTCAGTGCGAATACCAACCTGCATTGGGGATTTTGCGAATTTCGCATTCTACACCACATACTTTGCTAGTAATGGTTAAACAGCCATAATATAGTCAATTTTATGCGCTGGATAACCAGATTCTCTATTTAAATTGGCGAAAAGATAAGCGTGGCAAGGCAGTCTTAGAAGAGTATGGTTTGTGGCATCGAGGTCGCAGTGCGCGAATAGACGGATTTCGCGGATTTCCTTGTACCAGCCAACGCTAATTTAGGAGGCCTGCAGGGACTTCGAATGCAGCTTAGAGCATGCCGATTTTGGTGAGAGACTAAGCCAGGGAGCCATGCTTGGCTCTATGCACGAGCTGGCGCCGAGCCTTGTAAAATATAAGGTTACGCGGTTGTATCCCTTCGTGTGGCAAAATGCGATTTTTGATTGGGGCGTATTTAGCCGTCCTGCTTCAGCTAGCACACCTTGGTTAGGCTAGTTAGTGGCATTTTAGTGGACCCCACCACTAAAAATATAAAAATCGACCTAATGGAAGGATGCTTTAAGAGGCCATTATAAAAAGGTCATTAAATATATATTTTTAAGGAAGCCGGGCGGAAAGTCATAATATATAATGTTATAGTTGTACGTTCCTAACCTTTCTCTATTAACTGCCTGCTAATTATATAGGAAAATCCTCCAGAGCCCCCCCCTAAATCCTTACTACTAATATACTTTATACGCGTTTCTAATGTTAATAAAAATAAGCTAGTAGAGGACTAGCTTAAGGCTATAGGGGAGGACGTGTTATATATATTAAATAAGGTAAATTAAGTGCTGCAGGTAATTAAACGGTTTAATTAGTAATTATTTAATATAGAGGCCCAGTTAAAGGTAGTAGAGGAGGGCTTAAAGGAGGCTAAGATATATGCTATAGTAAAGGCTTAATTAGCTTTAGAGTCTTAATATTAAAGGCGTAAGAAAGTAGAGGATTAAAAGTAGTTACTTAGTTGTCGTTTATTAAATAAAAGTTAGTAAAGCACCGTAAGTATAACGGGCTTGTATAAATGCTTCTAAACCAAAGCTTGTAGATTGCTACTATACAAGAATACTAAGCTAAGGAGAAGAAGAAGTCTGTTAGAGACTAGTAAGATATAAAGGGGTTGCCAAGGCGCTAGTAGTAAGCGAGCTAATGGCAATTTTCCATCCCGGGGATGGAAAATCCTGATTAGTTGGCAGGAGTTAGGGTCCACTAAGTATAGCAGGTGGCGTTGCCCTAGCACCATTATATCACCCCCCCCTTCTAAAAAAGCCTGCCCTTAGGCGTTATCCAAGCTCCTTATTGTTATCTAAATTATTATAGTTATCCACCCCTTCTTTCTAGCATTTAATCTAGCTTTCTAATTGGCGTGGTGGTCCAGGGAGGTTAGAGTAGGCTAGGTGGAAGTCCTATAGCTTATAGGGAGAGTACTTGAAATTAGATATAGGGTACTATTCTAAATCTTTATCGTAACCTACCTAGCTTGTATAGTATTTTAGGGTACCGCAGTCTTTCTTAACTGCTAAGATCTCTTTAACTTCCTATTTCTTATCCTCTGTAATCTGAATTGGTGGTGGGGGGTCGTTGTACTATCCAGGTAATAGGTCGTCCGCGGCCTTCCGTAGTTGGTCTAGAAAGAAGATAGGGTGGATTTTTATTAACTCTAATAGCTTAACCTTAAAAGAGTGCCCTACCTTCTTAGGGATCTTATAGGGGCTAGCTATTTAGTAGTCTAGCTTATGGCTTGGCCTCTAGGTCTTCTAGTTCTTTATTAACACCCATATCTTATCTCCTATGTGGAAGTCTACCTCGCGATAATATTGGTTTACGTCAGCCTCTTTCTTCTCTTATGCTTTTTTTATAATTGCTTAGGCAGTCTCCTAGGCTCTATGCATTCTCTTAGCGAATATCTAGGCCTCTTTATAGCTAAGGCGTTTACGGGCCGTTATAGGTCCTGTAGGTCTATCCCAATCAAAGAATATTCGTGGCTTGTATCCATAGATTAACTTAAATAGCGACATTCCTATACTATTATAAGGGAGCGTAAGCTATGCGTAGTCTATTATAGGTAGTAGTTCCGACCAGTTATCCTAGTAGTAATTAATAAAGGGGCGAAGTTGTTGGTTAAGGTACTGGTTTATAATCTTGGTTTAGCCGTCAGTCTAAGGGTAAAATATAGTAGAGAGCTTAATCTTAATCCTAAGGATACGGCAGAATTTATCCTAGAAGTCCAATATAAATTAGGGTCCACAGTTAGAGATAATTAACTTAGGAGCGCTATAGATCCGGTAAATATTATTAGTATATATACGGGCTATATCTTTTGCGGTTATAGTCTTAAAGTAGGGGAGGAAAATAACTTACTTACTTAGTTGGTCGACTACCATAAAGGCTATATTATAGCCATATTTGTCCTTTAGGAATAATTTAAAGTCCATTATAATATACCGCTAAGGGCGTTTAGGAATTGGTAGTAGTTATAACTATCTAGGGGTTTAATCCCTAGGGGTATCTACCCGTTTGCAAGCATAATAATTCCTAATAAACCGTTCTATATTAGACAGGAGTCCTCGCTAGTAGTAGCAAGGCGCTAGTAGTTAGTGGGTCTTATCTTAACTAGGGTACGCTGTAGAGACTTAATAGTGGGCTTTACGGATTAGCTCTATTTATAGGTTGTTAATGTCTGGAACTATAAGCCGTTCTTGGTATAAGAGCAGTCCGTCTTCTATTTCTAAATTAGGGTTGCCTTCCGTAGCTTAGTCACAGAGGGCTTTTAGGGATTCGGCTGTGCGGTTTGCGATTAGAATGTGGTTAATTAGTCCCATTAGTTTATCTAGGATCTCTCCTTCTATAGGCGCCAGCTTATTCTGTTTAGAGTTTAGTTCCTTAAGAATATATAGGTCAAGCTGTTTGGGACAGAGGAGGGCACGTGTCTGGTGCTAAGCCTTTAGCTTATCCTATAGTTCCACGTCCTGTTCTCTCTAGGTAAGGGTATTAGCTTTAGAATTTTGCCTACCAGAGCGGTATATAATTGTAAAGAAGAATTGGGAGAGTATTTTAGCCCACCTAGCCTGTTAACCAGTAAGCTGCTTTATTGTTATAAAATACTTAAGGGCTTTATAATTAGTATAGATTTTAATCTAAGAGTCTATACTTCCAAGCTCTGCGCGCTACTGGGATAACGATTATATAATAGCTAGTATTTCCTTATTGTGTACCTTATAGTTACACTTAGCTGGGGCCATTATCTTTAAGAAAAACGTTATAGGGTACCACTTGCCATCTAGGTATAACTATAAGAGAACTCCCACTACTACTCTATTAGAGGCGTCCGTTTCCAGTATTAATTTAAGGTCTGGGTCATAGTGACGGAGAATTAGGGAGGAGGTAAGTTAGTTCTTTAACTCCTTAAAAGCTTCTATATAATTATTATTAAAAACAAAAGGCGTGTTATTCTTTATTAGTTGTATAAGAGGCTTAGCTATAACCCCATAGTTATAGATAAACCAACGGTAGAAGTTACAGAAGCCTAGAAAGGACTAAATGCCTTTTATAATATAAGGGGGTTTCTAGTTGCGTATTACCTTGACCTTCTTAGGGTTAACTTTAATTCCTTTTATGCTAACAATAAACCTAAGGTACTTTATTCGTTTTACTCTAAATTCGCATTTCTTAATATTAACTTATAGGCCTGTATTCCGCAGCCTCTCTAGGACCTTTTTAACGTGAACTTGGTGCTTAAGTTTATTGTCTGAGTATATAAGAATATCATTTAAGTATGCCGTATAGAATTCGTTAAGGTAGTTAAAAAGAACATTATTTATGTACTATTGGTACGTGGCTGGCCCATTTGTTAGTCCAAAAGGAAGAACTTTATATTTGTAAGAACTATAGCGGGTATGGAATATTATTAAATCCTCTAATATAGGGTCTATCCTAATTTAGTAAAAAGCTTGGCGGATATTAAGCTTAGTAAAGATTTTGGCTTAGCTTAGACGTGCAAGGGTCTTGTTAATTAGGGGGAGAGAGTAATAATCTTTTTAAGTAATAGCGTTTAGTTTTTAATAGTTAATACAGAAGTAGAGGCCTTTATTAGGTTTCTTTATAAAGAGAATAGGGGAAGTAAAAGGGGCCTAACTTAGCTTAATAAACCCCTTATAGAGGTTATTAATTAAGTACTACTTAGTTGCTTTTAGTTCCT